>ERZ791849.134-NODE-134-length-33990-cov-172.739_pt1 | contig 33990 bp, 20 predicted proteins | sample MGYA00510288_ERZ791849 | MGnify/ENA primary metagenome ERZ791849 (study PRJEB30046, sample SAMN00715262) | human gut metagenome | study: EMG produced TPA metagenomics assembly of the A metagenome-wide association study of gut microbiota in type 2...
GGCATCATCTGGGTGCCGGGCACCACTTGGCAGCAAAACTATCGTGACTATGTAAAGCATCCGATAGTAGACTCGCAAAACAATCTGGGTTATGCCGTTCACTGCTATCCAGGCTGGTATAGCTCAGGCTCGGGCAACAATGACAATACCAACAAGGAGAAATTCTACAATGCATTCCTGGATGCTGTGCCAGTGGCGAAAACCAATCCTATCATCGTGACCGAGATAGACTGGAGCCCATACAAGCCAGGCTCAGGCCACAAGGACGAGCAGGGCAACTGGGTGGAGAGCAACTATGGCACTTGGGGCACCGCTACCACATCAGGTTTTGGCGAAGGATGGAAGTATATCCACGACAAACTGGGCAATACCAGCATGACGCTTCAAGGCTCAGGACTCTACTTCGACATCGACACTTATCTCAAGACCAAGGTTGTGGAGCCTGCGTTCAAGGGAGTAGACGAGGCTTGCGGCGAAGCTTGCTTTAAATGGTACAAGGAATGGTATTTGAAACAAAATACAACAGGAATTAAACAATTAGAAACCCAGGCAGACGTGGTTTCCACCTTATATTATAATATAGAAGGAAAAGAAGTTGAAAAGCCAACTGCTGGTGTTTATATAATAAAACAACTGTTAAGCAATGGAAAAATACGTTCTCGCAAGGTTTTTCTAAAATGATAAACTTTCTGTTACACCACGCAAAGTATGTTTCGAAAGAAATCCATACCTTTGCCGCCGTGAATAAACAGTTTTTGTGCACGCCTAAATTTTTAAAGCATAAATCAAAAATGAATAGAACATGATTGAACAAGTGTTAACAATGAAACGGACAGCAGCCTTATGCTTGGTGGGAGCTTTCTGCAGCCTGAATGCTCAGGCACAGAATATCCAGGTCAAGGGTAATCTTGTTGACGGTACAGGTGAGCCTCTGATAGGTGCCACTGTAAAAGTGAAAGGTAATGCCAGCATCGGTGCGGTCACCGACTTAGATGGTAATTTCAGTATCAGTGTTCCTTCTGAGAATTCTATCCTCGTATTTACATACGTAGGTATGAAGACCAAGGAAGTAAAGGTAGGTACGAAGAGAGAGATCAAACTTACCCTCGAAGACGACAACGCCATTGGCGAAGTTGTAGTCGTTGGTTATGGTCAGCAGAAGAAGGCATCTGTCGTAGGTTCCATCACCCAGACCACAGGTAAGGTGTTGGAACGTGCAGGTGGTGTTTCTGACATCGGTTCTGCCCTGACAGGTAATCTGCCTGGTGTGATTACATCATCTTCATCAGGTATGCCTGGTGATGAGGATCCTAAGATTGTGATTCGTGGTGTGAGCTCCTGGAACTCTTCCGACCCTCTCATTCTTGTGGATGGTATCGAGCGCCCTATGTCGAGTGTTGATATCCATTCCGTACAGTCTATCTCTGTATTGAAGGATGCTTCTGCCACCGCCGTCTATGGTGTGAAGGGTGCGAATGGTGTTATCCTGATTACCACCAAGCGCGGTACAGAAGGCAAGGCTAAGATTTCAGCCAGTGCAAGCTCTGCGATCAAGCTGGTGTCTAAGTTGCCTGAGACTTACGGTTCAGCCGATGCGCTCTATTATGTGAACAAGGCAATCAAGCATGAGTTGGGACTCTCACCTTCAAGCTGGGGTGATATCCGCTCTACCGAATTCATCGACAAATACAATGCTCCAGCAGGCAGTATTGATCCGGAGACCGGATTCCTGATGAGCGAGCGTTATCCTGATGTAGATTGGCAGAAGGAACTCTTCAAGGACTACGCCATGTCTTACAATGCCAATGTGAATATCGCTGGTGGTACCAAGGCTGTGAAGTATTATGCAGCCATCGACTATCAGCACGAGGGTGACCTCTTCCGCGAGTGGGATAACAATCGTGGTTATACCAGTGGTTACGGATTCAACCGTATCAACGTTCGTTCCAACCTCGACTTCCAGCTCACCAAGACTACTACGCTGAAGGCAAACCTTTCGGGTAGCCATGGTATCCGCAAGTCACCTTATGGCTTGGAGAAAGGTTCATGGGCTGAGACCCAGCTCTGGCAGGCAGCTTACTCTGCACCTCATGATACCTTCCTGCCACAGTTTAGCGATGGTGTTTGGGGCTATTTCCCTAAAGATGATCAAGGCTCTCCTAACTCTGTGACCAATCTTGCACTTCATGGTGAGCAGGCAACCACCACAACCCGTATCAACACCGACTTTACGCTCGAGCAGGATCTTTCCTTTATTACAAAGGGTCTGAAGGCATCTGCCCTCGTATCTTGGGATAACGTGTTTGTGGAAGCAAACCGAGGTGTCAATGACCTCAATCATGCAGCCCAGTATAAGTATATCGACCCTGTAACGGGTGTGGTAACCTATAAGGAGAAGCCTGCGGGACACAACAACTTCGATTTTGTGGAGACCATCGCATGGACGACAGATGCGGGTGCGCTCAACAACAATCTTACCCAGCGTAACCTTTTCTATCAGGCACAGCTCTATTGGGGACGCAAGTTCGGCAAGCACGATGTAACAGCTATGGGCGTATTCAACCGCTCTGAGCGTGCTACGGGTTCTCAGTTTACCAACTACCGTGAGGACTGGGCATTCCGTACCACCTATAATTATGACGATCGCTACATGTTCGAGTATAACGGTGCCTACAACGGTTCAGAGAAGTTCTCCAAGAACAATCGTTTTGCCTTCTTCAATTCAGGTGCTATCGGTTGGAACGTAGCCAACGAGAAATGGTTCAAGCCAGTGACTGAGGCAAAGGTATTCGGCAGAAACCTGGTTGACATCCTCAAGTTCCGCTACTCTTATGGAGAGATTGGTGAGGATAATGTATGGGAACGCTGGCTCTACCAGACCACTTGGGCTTATGGTGGCAAGACCCATCTTGATTCAACCAACCCAAACAACGAATCCATTTACACCTGGTATAAGGAATCGAAGGTAGGTAACCCAGATATCCATTGGGAGAAGGCCATCAAACAGAATTTCGGTATCGACTATGCTTTCCTCGGAGGTCTCGTAGCTGGTTCGCTTGAATTCTTCAATGAGAAGCGTTCCGACATCATGATTGCCGGCGGCAGCCGTTCGGTGCCTTCCTATTTCGGTGCTTCTGCTCCTTACATTAACAAGGGTAGAACCAAGACCACAGGTTATGAGCTTGAAGTTCGACTGCAGTATGATTTTGCCAACGGTATCCATGCCTATGCCAATATGAACATGACGCATGCAAAAAATGTTGTTACCGAGCATGACGACCCAGAGTTGCTTCCTGCATACCAGAAGAACGTTGGATTCTCCATCGGACAGGGCAAGAGCTATCTCGACAATGGTACAGCACAGTCTTGGGATGATGTCATCGCAATGACTCCTCATAATACCAACGACAACCAGAAGTTGCCAGGTCAGTATATCATCACCGACTTCAATGGTGACGGTGTGATTGATACCAATGATAGTGCGCCTTATGGCTTTACAGGTACTCCTCAGAACACCTACAATGCCACTATCGGTATTGACTACAAGGGATTCAGCATCTATGCACAGTTCTATGGCGTAAACAACGTGAGCCGCTATGTATCATTCAACTCACTGCCTAAGCCATACCTTCACACGGTGTTCAAGGAGGGTGCTTACTGGTCACCATCAACGCCAAACGGTATTCCTTCACTCCGCATGAACTCTACGCCAAGTTACTATGAGGGTACCCGCTTCCTCTACGACGGTTCGTTCTGTCGCTTGAAGAACCTGGAGGTGGCTTATACCTGGAATGACGGATGGATCAAGAGTCTCGGTCTCTCGATGTTGAAGGTTTATGTAAATGGTAACAACCTCTTCCTTTGGACTGATATGCCTGACGACCGTGAGTCGAACTTCGCAGGTACAGGTCTTGCTTCTCAGGGTGCATACCCTACAATGAAGCGTATCAACTTCGGTATCAAGTTAGAGTTGTAAACAGCGTTAATATAACACATTATTTATTATGACAAGAATAATTTCTAAATATAAGTCTGCCTGCCTGGCGTTGGCATTGGGATGTTCTCTCGCCCTGACTACCAGCTGTACAGACTATCTTGACAAGTCACCAGAATCGGATGTATCTCCAGAGGCTGCTTTCAAGAATTTCAAGAATTTCCAGGGCTTTACAGAGGAGCTTTATCTCTGTATTCCTGACTTCTCCAAGAGTTACTGGACAACTTGCTGGAACTGGGGTGAGGATGATATCCAGGCTGTGGGTTTCGACTACCTCATGGGCTACAAGGTTGACCAGGGTGACTTCTGGGGCTGGCAGAGAGAGTTTGACGGATGGGGCGCATGCTTCATGGATCAGGCTGATACATTTAATCCTAACGACCGTTTTAGCCGTGGTCTTTGGAAGGCCGCATGGTATGGCATCCGTAAGGCAAATCTGGGTCTGGAGAATATGAACCTGATGACGGCTGCCACCCAGGAGGAGAAGAATACCATCAAGGGTCAGTTGCTCTTCTTCCGTGGATGGCTTCATTTCCAGCTGATGCAGTATTTCGGTGGTCTGCCATATATTGATCATGCCATAGCTGCCGACCAGCCAATGACTCTTCCTCGTGAAACCTGTCAGGCATGTGCCGAGAAGGCTGCTAAAGACTTCCGTGAGGCTGCAGAGCTTCTGCCTATCGACTGGGATAAGTCTTCTGTTGGTCGCAATACATTAGGCAAGAATGGCTTCCGCATCAACAAGATTACCGCACTTGCCTATGAAGGCAAATCACTCTTGTGGGCAGCTTCTCCACTGGTGAAGAACTGCGATGACAAGATGAACGTAAACGGCAATGCCAGCACCTACGATTACGATACCAACTATGCACAGCAGGCTGCCGAGGCACTTGGCGAACTCCTTACTCTTGTTGAGTCAGGACAGACCCAGTACAAGCTCGTGGATTTTGCTGATTACTCAGATCTGTTCTATACCTGGAACAAGAACATGCTTCCTCCAGGTTCTACCGAGAATATTCTCCGTGATATTCCTGCCGATGCATGGCAGAACTCTCACTTCGGAGTGTTCACCGAGTTTGGCGGTTCGATTCTTACAGGTGGTAAGGCTGCCTCACAGCCTACAGCCAACTACGTAAACTATTATGGTATGAAGAATGGTCTTCCTCTCGATGACCCAGATTCAGGTTTCGACCGAACCCATCCTTGGAAGAACCGTGACCCACGTTTCTATCACGACATCGTATATGATGGAGTAAAGGTGGTAGAGGGAGATATCAAACCGGATGCCAACCGATATGCCAACCTCTATACAGATGGTACTTACCGTGACGATATCAACGAGAGCCGCACTGGTTACCTGCTCTATAAGTTCATTCCTATGATCGCCAACAACTATGATATGGGTGCTACTTATAACAAGCTGTACATTGATGTGCCTTACCTGCGTCTTGCCGACTGTTACCTGATGTATGCCGAGGCTTGTGCAGCCGTAGGTGGAGCCACCGCTAAAGCCAAGTGCTCACTCACAGCTCTCGATGCAGTGAACAAGATTCGCAAGCGTGCCGGAGTAGAAGGCGTAGCAGCCAAGTTTACCGGCAACAAGGACAAGTTCATGGATGAGGTTCGCCGCGAGCGTGCCGTAGAGCTTGCTTTCGAAGGTCACCGTTTCAACGACCTGCGCCGCTGGTTGCTTCTCGACAAGGCACCTTACAACATCAAGACATCGCAGGAGTTTGTACGTGCAGGCAAGTTTGATCCAAAGAATCCACAGAACACCGAGGTTTCCGGTTTCAAGCAGAAGATCATTCTTACCCGCCACTTCACAAGCAAGCACTGGTGGATGCCTTTGAAGAAGAAAGACACCAGTATCTATCCTGAGATGTTCCAGAATCCAGGTTGGTAATAGAGTGTGAATCAAGAAAACAATTAAAAGAATAAAGAAGAAAAAATTATGAGCAACATAATTTCAAGATATAAAGCGATTCTTCCGGTTTCCCTCTTCGCTCTGTCTGCACAAGGAGTGATGGCACAGGATGCCCCAGAAGCAGACACCATCAACGTGGCATTCCGCAAGGCGGATGCCCGTGATGTAATCACTCCTGTCAGCACGGTCAATGTGAAGAATCTGCTGGAGAAGAACTACAATACCTATAGCCTCGACAATATGCAGGCTTTGGCTGCAGGTTATAACGGATCGCTATGGAATCAGGGTGATGCACTTGTGCTGATTGACGGTGTGCCACGTGATGCAAACAATGTTTTGCCAACGGAGATTGAAGACATTACCTTCCTCAAGGGTGCTTCTGCCGTTGTTCTCTACGGTAGCCGTGCTGCAAAGGGTGCCATTCTCATCACAACAAAGCGTGGTAAGATTGAACCGCTGAAGATTACAGCCCGTGCCAACTATCAGATGAGTGTAGCGAAGTCTTATCCTACCTACCTCGATGGTGCGCAGTATATGACACTTTACAATCAGGCACTTGCCAACGATGGTCTTTCTGCTAAATATTCAGCTGAAGACATCTATAACACGGCTGCAGGTACCAATCCTTACCGTTATCCAAACCAGCAGTTCTATAATTCTGATTATCTCAAGAAGGCCAAGTCTCGCTACGATGTGACGGCTGAGTTCGAAGGTGGTGGTAAGTTTGCACAGTTCTATACCAACGTGAGCTACTACCGCGAGGGTGATTTCCTGAATTTCGGTGAAGGAAAGAACAACTATACTGACCGCCTGAACGTACGTGGTAACATCGACCTCCAGCTCGCTGACTGGGCTTCTGGTTGGGTGAATGCCAACGCTACCTATTATAACCAGCATGGTTCAAACAGCGAATTCTGGAAGGCAGCTTCTACATTGCGCCCTAACCGTGTGGCTCCATTCATCCCGCTGTCTTATCTTGACCCGAAGGATGCCAATTCTCTGGCTCTCATCAATAACTCAAGAAATATCATCACCAATCCTGTGGGATTGCCAGCCGGACAGTATTTCCTGGGTGCTACACAGGAAGACCAGACCAATGCCTTCGCAGATATGTATGCTGCAGGCTACAACACCTGGACATCCCGCCAGATGCAGTTTGATACTGGTGTCAAGTTCGATCTGTCTTCTGTGCTCAAGGGCTTGAGCTTCAAGACCATGTTTGCGGTTGACTATTCTACGTCATACACAACATCCTTGAACGACAGCTATGCAACCTTCGGTGTCAACTGGACACAGTTTGACGGCAAGCAGATTATCGGTTCCGTCACTCAGTATGGTGAGGATAAGCATACGGGTACTTTGAACTCCAGCAACTCAGCAGAGCGCCAGACGCTTGCCTGGACCGGACAGTTTGACTACGTAAACTCCTTCGGCAATCACAATGTCAATGCCACCTTGCTCGCCAATGGTTATCAGCAGACTATCAGCGGTGAGTATCACAAGGTAAGCAATGCCAACCTGGGACTTCTCGTGTCATACAACTATGCACATAAGTACTATGCCGACCTGGCAGCCAATGTGGTACACTCGGCCAAGCTTCCTGAGGGCAACCGCAATGCCATTTCTCCATCGGCAACTCTCGGCTGGAGACTCTCTGAAGAGAATTTCCTGAAGGATGTAAACTGGCTCAATGACCTCCGTCTTACTGCAGGTTATACCGTCTTGAACCAGGATCTTGATATCAAAGAGTACTTCATGTATGAGAATATCTTCACGGCTACCGGTACATGGTGGGGATGGTCTGACGCCAACAACAGCATCCAGACTTCAGACTCGCAGCGTGGTGGTAACGACAAGCTGGGCTTCATCAAGCGCAAGGAGTTCAACGTAGGTTTGAATGGTGCCTTGTTCGGCAACCGACTCAGCTTTTCCGTGAACTACTACAACACAGTGACTGATGGTTTGCTTGCTCAGCCAGATTACATCTATCCAAGCTATATGCATACCTACTGGCCTGTATCTACATTCGTGCCATACATCAACTATGGTAAGAATCGCCGCACAGGTGTTGACTTCTCTCTCGGTTACAAAGACAAGGTGGGAGACTTCGAATATGGTATCCAGGCATTCGGACAGACCAACAGTTCAAAGAACCTGAAGGTTGCAGAGAATGTAGAGTATGACTACATGCGTACAGAAGGCAAGCTCACTGATGCTCTTTGGGGATATGAGTGCTTAGGCTACTACAACAGTCAGGAAGAAATTGACAATGATAAGGTCAAGAGCTCTTTCGGTACTTTGAAGCCTGGTGATTTGAGATACAAGGACCAGAATGGTGATAATGTCATCGACAGCAAGGACCGCGTGGTTATCGGTCGCTGGAGCGCCAAGTTCACCGGTGGTATGAATCTTACCTTGAAGTACAAGAACTTCACTCTCTTCGCCATGTTGACAGGTCAGTTTGGTGGCAATGCTATCAAGGACGATACCTACAACTGGGTTTACGGTGAGCGTAAGTACAGTGACGTGGTACTCGGTGCCTGGACAGAGAGTAAATACAAGAACGGTGAGTCTATCACCTATCCTCGTCTGACAACACAGAGTGGTGACAACAACTTCAATGCTTCCGACTACTGGATGTATTCAACCGACCGCATCGACTTGAGCCGCGTGCAGCTTACCTACGACTTCAACAAGTCTCTCTTCGGAGACAACAGTTTGGTGAAGGGCTTGCAGGTATATGTTAATGGCAGCAGCCTCCTGACGATAGCCGGTGAGCGCAAGCAGATGGAACGCAATGTAGATTCTGCTCCTCAAACCCGCAGTTTCACCATCGGTGCAAAGGTTGAGTTCTAATATAAAAATTAAGATAACGAAAATGACAAAAGTGATGAACAACTTACTATCAAAATATAAAATTGGTGGAGTGGTGCTCGGACTGGCTCTTTCGATAGGACTGACAAGCTGTGACGATATGTTCGAGCCTGCCATCGAAAACCATCTGGGTTTCGAGTATATGTACGACCATCCTGACTATGCTGATGGTGTGCTTGGCAACGCCTATACCCGTCTGCCAAACCGCCAATACTCGTTCAACGATGTCGCTACAGACGATGCCGTGAGCAACGATGCCGCCGAATCTTTACGTAAGATGACTGGCGTAGATAGCTGGACTTCAAGCAGCAATCCGGTGGAAGCCTGGCGCGACTGCCGTGCAGCCATCCAGTATATTAACCTCTTCCTTGCCAATGTGGATAAGGTAAACTGGAACAGCGATGAGACTGTGCGTGCCATGTATGAGCAGCGTTATATCGGCGAGGCCAAGGGTTTGAGAGCACTCTTTATGTACTATCTGCTCCGTGCCCATGGTGGTTGGGCCAATGGAACACTCCTCGGTGTTCCTAACGATCTTGTGCCAACAAATGTAAGTTCTGATTTCAATTCTCTGGAGGTGCGTGCTTCTTTTGCCGACTGCATGAAGCAGCTCATTGAGGATGCAGAAGAGGCTGTACGTGTACTTCCTGTTGACTACAAGGATACGGATAACGAGACAATGACCGTTAGTTGCCTTGGCAAATCCTATACAGTTACAAAGGCTACTTACAATCGTGTACTTGGTTCCAACTTCGCCGGACGCTTAAGTGGTCGTATCGCCCGTGCCGTTCTTGCACAGGCTACATTGATGGCTGCATCTCCAGCCTTTGCCGATGGCAGCGGCGTAACCTACGAGCAGGCTGCCAAATATGCCAAGGCAGTGCTCGACCTCAATGGTGGCATCTCAGGCATCGATACAAATGGTTTGGAGTGGTATGCAGACCCAAACATGAAGGATCTTAAAGCGGCAGAATGTCCTAAGGAAGTACTCTGGCGTACAGAGAAAAGCGAGAACAATGATTTGGAGACCAAGTACTACCCACCATCAATCTATGGTCAGGGTCGTATCAATCCAACCCAGAATCTTGTAGATGCATTCCCTGCTGCCAACGGTTATCCTATTACAGATGCCAACAGCGAATATGACCCAGCGAATCCATACGAAAACCGTGACCCACGTCTGGCTAAGTACATTATCTATAACGGTCAGAAAGCAGGTTCTGGAAATGCTGTCATCAATACACAGGCAGACAACGCAGACAATCTCGATGGTCTCAACAAGGATGTTTCCAAGTCAACCCGCACAGGTTACTATATGAAGAAGCTCCTCCGTCAGGACATCAACCTGGATCCTACGGTTAACGGCAAGGCTTATCATTATACAGCCCGTATCCGTTACACAGAGCTTTATCTGGATTATGCCGAGGCAGCCAATGAGGCTTATGGTCCTAAGGGTGGCACAGGTTACTCAGCCTACGATGTCATCAAGGCAATCCGTGAGCGTGCAGGCTTGGGAGAGTTTGGTGAAGATCCATACCTGGAAGAGTGCGCACAGAGCAAGGAAAAGATGCGTGACTTGATCAGAAACGAGCGCCGCATCGAGCTTTGTTTCGAAGGCTTCCGCTTCTGGGATCTGCGTCGCTGGAAGGTTAAACTCGCTGATCTCAATGAGACTGCCAAGGGTATGAGCATCACCAACGAAGAGGCTGGCAAGAAATATACTCCTATCTCAGTGGAAACACGTAACTTCAAGGAGAATGCCTTCTATGGTCCTATACCATACGACCAGATTCTTAATTTCCCATCACTCGTTCAGAACGCTGGATGGTAAAAAGAACAACATTTGGTAATAACAAGAAAAAATGAAGAATATGAATAAAACATTCAGAAAAATAGGAACTGCAATCATGGGACTTGCCTTGGTAGCTGGTCTTTCTACCTCTTGTTCAAACGGAGATTGGGAAGATAGTCTTCAGGGAGGAACAGGCAATGGTGGCAACAACGGTAAGATAACTGTATCTTTCGCTATGCAGGCACCTATCCGCGTTATCACCCTCGGTAATGACGATGATGCGGTAAACACCGATGACAATGCTCATCAGTTCAAGCTGCAGGCAACTTGGGGTGGTGGCTACAAGAATACCAAGGATTGTAAGATCAGCTATAAGATAGATCCATCTCTTCTCGAGGAAGGCAGTGGTATGGAGGTGCTCCCTGAATCCTACTATACCCTGGAGGATCCTAACACCCTGACTATTCCTAAGGGAAGAATCATTGGTGGTACAACAGTTCATCTTACTGATGCCTTCTTCAACGATCCGAAGGCTGCTACTACTCACTATGTATTGCCAGTAAGACTCGTTTCTTCCCTCACTGGTGATGATATCCTTGAAAAGAAGAACTACCAGTTGCTCTGTGTGAAGTACAAGAATCAGTATTCAGGTCTGTATTGCAAGACAGGAACTACCAATATCCAGGATCTGAAGACCATTACCCACAAGAATGAGGATGCCCTGGATGTGGTTTCAACTGTAGATTTCAACACATCTTCCATCACTTTCTCTTATCCTGTAAAGGAGTGGAAGCATGATGATGCAACGCATAGCTGGAGCCAGATTGATGCAACCAAGGAGGTGACCTTGACGCTGGCATTCAATGGAGAAAACTGTAAGGTTCTTCAGGATGGCAAGGAGATCGGTACTGGTACTTTTGCTCCTCGTGGCATTCAGGATTTCAGCGACAAGAACCGCATGGCTGATTGTCTGAAGATCAAGTTTAATGCTACTGTTGTGACCAACGCAGGTGATGCAGAGCACGTGAAAACATGGAACATCTCTGCCGACTATGTGATGTCTATGATGAGTCGTAACAACAAGCTTGAGTCATGGAAGTAATTTCGTAACAAACTAATGAAAATGAATTTAGTAGTATGAAAGTAAATAAATATATTATATCTGCACTGGTCTGCCCATTTGTTTTGGGCAGCTGTGCAGATTGGGATGACTGGAAATATGACGTAGAGAAACCTCAGACCATCGCTCAGTATGAGTATCTCAACGACTATGCGCCATTGAAGGAGTATCTGGATCGTGGTGCTCATCCTGGCTTTAAGGTAAGTGCTGCACTTGGCGTGGACGAGTTTAACCAGCAGGGTCCTCTCTTCCGTCTTGCAGCCCATAACTTTGATGAGATTGTTGCAGGCAATGCCATGAAGATGGCTTCCTGTGTCAACGACCAGGGTGAGATGGATTTCAGTAAGGTATCTTCCTTTGTACGTGCAGCAGAAGATGCAGGGTTAACAGTTTATGGTCATGCGCTTGCCTGGCATGCTCAGCAGCCTAGCAAGTATCTGAATGGGCTGATAAAGGATAAGGAGTTGCCTCCTGCTGAGGAGAATCCTGGACTTATCATCACGGCTGGTGCTCCTAAGAAAGATACCTGGGAATATGAAATCTACTATGATCTGGATAAACCTCTTCAAGCAGGTAAAACTTACGAGATTTCACTTAATGTAAGGGGAACTAATCCTGGAACGATTGATTTCTGGCCTGGTAAGAAAGATGGTTCTGCTACACAGTATGGAGCAGGTTCATTTACTGTAGCTGAAAAGGCTGTTGACAATAAATTCTCTTTCACGCCAAATGCAGATATTGACCGTATGCGTTTCTGTTTCGGAAAGATTGGCGGAACACTTTATTTTGATAATTTTGTATTGAAAGAAAAGGGTTCTGACCATAATATTGCAGTCAACTCTACCTTTGATGAAAAAGATATTTCTCACTGGACCAAAGTTTCTTGGGTAGACATCTCCTATAAGATTGGTAATGTAGCTGGTGCAGGTGCTGTTGAAATCCCTGTAAGTGTTGCGCATCTTAACTTTGATGATGGTCAGAACCTTGGTGGATGGGGTATGGATAATACGCCAAAGATTGTAAATGGTGTTTGTGAGGTTGGTAACAACGCAGCCAAGGAAAACCCCTGGAATGCACAAGTTTGCTATGAACCAGGTTTCGCTTTCGAGAATGGTACAACCTATCACTTGAAGATGAAAATCAAGGGTTCTGTAGCTGGTGAATTTGGTGCTGGATTCCAGAATCCTGATGGATACAAAGGCTGTGGTGACTTCCCTACCATCAACGTTACAACTGATTGGAAGGAAGTTGATGTGACTACCACATGTAATGGTGACAATGCCAAGCGCCTGCTGCTGAATATCGGTAAATATGCGGGTACCCTCTATATTGATGATTTTGAAGTTTACTACACGAAGTCTTCAAATGGTATCCCTCTCACTCCTCAGGAGAAATCAGATACTCTTACCTGGGCGATGAACAAATGGATAAGTGGCATGATGCAGGCCACTGAAGGCAAGGTGAAGGCTTGGGATCTCATCAACGAGGCTGTCTCTGGTGGTGGCAATGTGAATGGCTTCTATGCTCTTCAGACTGAGGCTACCAGTGAGCATAATCCACAAGATTTCTACTGGCAGGATTACTTCACACCAGAGATGTATGGTCCTATCGTAGAGAAGGCGGCTCGTGATGCTTATGCTGCGGTAGAGGGTACAAACCCTGCAGACCTCAAGCTCTTTATCAACGATTATAACCTGGAGTCTGACTGGGACAGCAACAAGAAGGTGAAGTCGCTCGTTTACTGGATTGGCGTATGGGAAAATAAGGGTAAGGAACTCGGCTGGAACACCAAGATTGATGGTATCGGAACACAGATGCACATCGACTACTACGAGAATCCACAGACTCTGGAAAGCAAGAAGAAGGCCATCCAGAACATGCTCAAGATTATGTCAGAGACTGGCAAGCTCGTTCGTATCTCTGAGCTTGATATGGGCTATGTAGATAAAGATGGCAAAGATGTTACTACTGCTCAGCTGGAGAAGCTTCCTATTGAAGAGCGTGTGGCTAAGGAAAAGGCTATGGCTGAACACTACAAGTGGATTATCGAGCAGTATTTCAAGATCGTTCCTGTCAAACAGCAGTATGGTATCTGCCAGTGGTGTCTCACCGATGCACCAACAGACAGCGGTTGGCGCCCTGGAAAGCCTGTAGGTCTCTGGAACCTGAACTATCAGCGCAAGCCTGCTTACGGTGGTTTTGCTGATGGTCTTGCTTCTTCTGCTAAAGGAGAAAGTGATGTAAAATAATTAATGATTAATTTAAAATAATAAACTATGAGGAAATTTTTATTGACTTTCGTGGCAATTATTGTATCGTGCATGGCCATGGCTGCATCGATTGCAGAAAATGAAGTGGATTATTCGTATCTACGAGGTACGTATACTACTAGTGCGTATCCAAATACTTATGAATTGTTAGAAGAAAATGGATTTCCTAAAAGAGCATGTACAATAGGCGTTCAAATGAAAGCTTTGCCTTATGGTTACCATTATTCTTGGAAAATATTAAAAGGTAATGGTGATGAGGTCCTTCAGGTACAACCTGGGACAAACTTTGCATATATAGGTCAGAATGGATACACTGATGTTTTTGAGTTTTCTATAAGCATAATAGATGAGACTACAGGTCATCCTATAATGTCAAGAAATATTAGTTTTGTATTTATTGAAGGTTTTAACAAGCCGATTGTTCCACCTGTTGGTTAATAAAGTTTTGTAAGTAGAACATTAGTTTTAGGGTTTTATCATACAAAGGATTAACCGAAATGATGTTAGTCGTGATAGGTCGGTTGTGTCGTGAAGACACGACCGACCTTTTTGCGTTTTTTTAATGATGATAATATTCTCTTTCTCCTATGTGTCATTCTTGAAAGAGATTGTCTAGTGTGACTTCGCTGTTTACTATACTTTCCTTAAAATGGCACGAAAACGCACTTTTTCTCACTTTTTTTTCGAGAAAAAGTGCGTTTTCGTGCCAAAATCTTTAATTTGGCTTCCCAGAGAAGGACGTGATGTATTAGGCCATCCTACAAGCGGAATCTTTATTCACAAGGGTAGAAAAATTGTGATGAAGTAGTTAGGTTTTGTGATAAAATAAAAATAGTTTTGTTGTTTAGATGTCCTTTCACCTTTCATCTATCTTCTTGCATTTCAGATAGATGAAAGGTGAAAGGACTTTTTTGTTTCTTATAGGTGCTCTAGCCAATTCTCGGGAGTGATGATTGTTTTATCCTTCACATCGTATGTGTTTAGGAAGGAAGCAGGAAACTGAGTATTTGCTCTCTTTGGATTCCATTTCATTTCGAAGAGAGTAAACTGTCCGTCGCTTTCCTCGATGTAGTCTATCTCTTGCTGTTGGTTGGTTCGCCAGAAATAGCTGTTTACATATCTTCCTTCATACTGGTTAGCTTTTATTCTTTCGCTGATAACGAAGTTCTCCCACAAGGCACCAACATCTTGTCGAAGGGCCAAAGGCGCAAAGTTTTGCAATATGGCATTTCGGATACCATTGTCGTAAAAGTAAAACTTCTTGGCTCGTTTCAGTTCTGTGCGCAGGTTTCTGCTAAAACCATTTAGCTTGAAGATGATATAGCATTTTTCTAGCAAGTCTACATATTTTTCCACGGTTTTGCTGTCCGTACCTACTGTCTGTGCCAGCTCATTGTATGAAACTTCGCTAGTAACTTGCAGTGCTAAAGCAGTGAGTAGCTTGCTAAGCAATGCAGGTCGGCGTATACTCTCTAAGGTGAGCAAGTCCTTATAGAGATAACTATTGGACAGATTGTACAAGATGTCTTTTGCATCTTTTGTATGATTGATGACATCTGGGTATGAGCCATAGATGAGGCGATTCTCTAGTGTTTGCTTTACTGTAAGTAAGCCTTGAGATTCGAGTAATTCACCAGTGGACAATGGAAAGAGATGATACTCAAACTTTCTGCCGGTCAGTGGCTCATTGAGCTTGTTTTGTAATTCAAATGAGGAAGAGCCTGTTACCAGTAATTGTACTTCAGGGAAGTTGTCGGTAATCAATTTTAGGGTTAGCCCTATGTTTTCTACTCTTTGTGCCTCGTCTATCATGACAATCTTGTGTTTGCCAATGAGCAATTTTAGTTCTTGGCTATTCACCTGGGATAGCATTTCTTTTACTTCTGGCTCATCACAGTTTAATTGCAATATAGGTTCCGTACGTTTTTCAAGTATCATTTTGAAAAGCGTACTTTTTCCTACTTGTCTGGCACCTATTATAATAATAGCTTTACCACCAAACATTCTGGCCTCTATCGTTTCTTGTAGTTTCCTTCTTATCATTTTATTCTTATGTTTAAATCTTCTGCAAAGGTAATGAAAATATTCGCTAATCCAAAAAATAACACTGTTTTTTTGGATTATAATCCGAAAATTCGTACTGATTTTTTGGATTAGGGACATTTTTGAGCTATTTTTGCCTTGTTAATAGGGTGCCATGTAACTTTAGTTTATACCCAATGTTACTTACGTCACTTGTAGGCATCAAGCCCTACGCTTGTAATCATTCAGTACTGGGAGGGCAGGTAACAAACCTGCCCTCCCAGTGCATTTTGATACGTTTGATAAAGTATTTGATATATGGCGCAAAGCCTATGTCGGATTATTCTTGTAATTTTGCAACGAATAAACAATTTAATCATATACGAATGAAAAAGAAAAATATCCAGACCCCTGTTTTATCAATGGCCATTGCTGCATGTATGATATCTCACCAGCAAAATGCGTGGGGCAGAGAAAAACCGTCCCTGCAAAATGATTCCGTGCCTTATGTAACCATGCCGGACGTTTCCCCTAAACTCACCACAGGAGATGGAAATCCCCTGCTGGATTTTATGTTTACAGCGGATCCAACTGCAGTAGAATATAATGGCAGAATTTATGTGTACGCAACAAACGATCAGCAACAATATGATTCAATAGGCGGTTACGGAAAAAACTCCTACGAATACATCAAATCTCTGGTGATGATGTCTTCCGATGACATGACAAACTGGACCTATCACGGAATTATTAAAACAGACAGCATCGCCCCATGGATACAAACATCATGGGCACCGTCGATCGCAAAACGTGAGGAAGCGGACGGCAAGACTCACTTCTACCTCTATTTCTCCAATAGCGGGGGTGGAACCGCAGTGCTGACATCCACATCCCCCATAGGACCGTGGTCAAGCCCGCTGAATCATAGTTTGGTAGACACAAACACTCCCGGCATAGCAGGAGAATGCAAAGCTGCTTTCGATCCGGGTGTAGTCATCGATGACAAAGGAAAAGGTTGGCTGACAGTAGGCGGAGGATGTGCTCGCATTATGCGTTTGGGAAAAGACATGATTAGTGTGGATGGCCCGATAAAGCCCATCAGGGCTCCCCATCATTTCGAAGCTAACGAATTAAACTACATCAACGGCACATACGTTTATACTTATAACATAGATTGGCAAGATTTTAGCGACTGGCCTCTCCCGACTGAGAAACCAACCACCTGTTGCATGAGTTACATGACTAGCAAAACTCCGCTGGTAACCAAAAGTTGGAAATACCAGCACAACTATATGAAAAACCCTGGAGATTATGGATTTGACTACAGCAACAATCATACACATCTACACAAATTCCGCGGGAAATGGTATGTATTCTATCACACAATGAGTTTGCAACATAGTTTCAATACAACAGCTGGTTTTCGTAATGTTTGTGTCGATGAAATACAAGTTGACGAGAATACTGTGAATATCCACATGGGTAATCAGACTCTGAAAGGCGTAAAACAGATACAGCCTATGAATCCGTTCATCATCCAGCAGGCCGAAACCACAGCAGCCACACAAGGTGTCAAGTTCACAAATGGAAAAAGCATCGGGGACATGTATGCCGTTACCGTTCCCAACAAGACTGGCATCATTGCTGTCAGAGGTGTGGAATTCAACAAAGTACCTTCCAGTCTGGAAATTAAGGCATCCGGAAACGGAATCATAGAAGTTCGCCGGGATAGGCCGGACGGAGAAGTCATTGCTTCAATCAAAGTCGGTACCCCGCAAATGAAACTCATAGAATCCCAACTTCAAAAGAATATGACAGGCACAATGGACCTCTGTTTTGTCCTGAAAGGAAACAATATCACATTCGACGAATGGAAGTTCAAATGATAACTTCCTGATGACAAGGAGGGTGCATTGCCCATTATGATGCACTCTCCTTAACTTCCTGTACGTATCCCGCGCTGAGGAGACTATGCATGGAAGCTGGGCATCTTGCTTCTATGTTCAATGCAAACTGCAGCGAAAAAAGTTGCGGATTCCTCCCTGAAACCACGTATTGTCGTACTTACGGATATTGCACCGACAGACCTTGAACCCGATGACATGGAATCAATGGTCCGCCTGCTGGTCCATGCTGACCTTTATGAAATAGAGGGACTGATTGCGACAGGAGGATGGAACAGCTGCGGGAGATCTTATCCGGACGAATGGATGGAAAACATGCAGAAAGTAATTAATGCCTACGAGGAGGATCTACCGAATCTAATGAAACGATCCGGACAAAAGGGTTTCCTGCCAGTAGAAAAGGAAGCTGGCAAACAAACGTTGGGTTATTGGCCAAGTGCTGCCTATTTGCGTAGCAGGACTGCATTTGGCAGCAGAGATTTAGGCGTAAGCAAACTTGGAGAGGAGAATCGCTCACAAGGTAGCCAAATGATTATCGACCTGGTTGACGAAAAGGACGACCGTCCCTTATGGGTTATGGTTTGGGGCGGTGCAAATACACTGGCTCAAGCGATATGGACTGTCAGGCAGGAACGAAGCGAAACGGAAGTTAGAAAGTTTCTGAATAAGTTGTGTGTTTATACAATTACAGACCAAGATGTATGCGGAGGTCCCCCTGTGGATTATGCCTTCAGTTCTCATCAATGGATCCGCAAGACTTGCGGCAAGGATATCCGCTTTTTCTGGGACGACAGCGCCTGGATCGTGCAGAACGCCATAGGAAGCCAGAATTGGAACGAATACGCAACTCATATACAAAATCACGGGAATCTAGGGAAAATATATCCGAAAAACAAATACGGAGTGGAAGGCGACACTCCTTCTTTCCTACATGTAACCCCAAATGGATTAAACGATCCGACCGTATGTAGCCAGGCAGGTTGGGGTGGCTATTTCCGATGGGGACTGTCACCAGACAGTCTGACAACATGCTACACAAATGCAGATCCGGCAGTCAGATGCATATCGGAGAAATATGAGAAATACTTCTATCCCGCAATATTCGCCAACTTCATGGCACGTATGGATTGGGCTGCATACGGCAAAGGAAACCGTAACCCGATAGTCATCGTAAATGGTGAAAAGGGATTGAACCCGATTATAATTGAACCAGAAACAGAAGAGGAACTCCAATTAAACGCTTCAAAATCTGTGGATCCGGATAAAGATAAACTGACATTCCACTGGTGGATATTGCCGGAAGCGGGTACTTACACCTCAACGGTAAGTATCAGAGAGGCAGACAAAGCTAATGCCATTCTACGTATCCCCCAGGATGCGGCAGGAAAAGAACTGCATATAATCTGTGAAGTGACAGACAATGGGACTCCGGCACTGACCAGTTACAGAAGGGTCATCATCCGCCCAAAACTTGGCGAGACATTCAACCTTTCTGGGCAGCGATAAACATAACTATAAAGGCAATGTTATCAGAAAAAGATAATTCAGTAATTGATATTTAACATATAACAAATTCCCAGAGAAGGACGTGATGTATTAGGCTCATCTGTATATTTTTCCTCTGTTTTGACCAAACATTTGGGGAATCTGGAATATTTTGGGCAAAAACATTTGGGGAATCTGGAATATTTGTTTATTTGACTTTTCCTGATTTCCTCTTCAAATAGGTTTGATGGTGTATCATTTTCGTTATAATGTTGGCTATCAAACCTATTTGGTACTTCTCACAAAGTATTTGTTACACCCCGCAAAGTCTTTTTCTGCCTTTTCTGTTACTTTTGCCATCAGATTTGAGAAACTTCTCAATTTTATAACTGGATTTATTAACTTAATAACAAATTGTAAAGCTTATGAAAAAGTTATTTACTTTGATTGTAGCAGCTTTCATGGCTGTAAGTGTGAATGCTCAGACAGAGACTCCTCTTGTTTTGGGTGGTGGCTGGAATGCAGGTTTTGCCGGCGAGACTGATGTTTATGATTTCACTATCTCCAAGAAGTGGGGAGCAGCAGAGTTTGCCTGCAATGTCAACTCTGCAGATTATCCTAAGTATATCCTCGAATTCGAAGATCCGCTTCCTGCCAACTGCCAAGTAAACTATACTTGGAAGGCTTCTGCTGATGCTGAAGGTGATGCTACTCCTGCTTATGGTCGTGCTGTGGGCGATGGAACTACCAAGAAGTTTGAATTGGTATTCGACCCGGAGCATCCTTACATCGTAGGTGTAAGCGTGCAGCATACCGATGATGAGGAGGTGAACCTGAAGGTGAAGAAGCTGACTCTGGTGGGTGCCGACGCTACTGAAAAGAAAATTAATGCCTCCTTCACAGGTTGGGCTGGTACTGATAACACAGTTGTTTATAAGGGTGTAGTTTCTTTTGATAAACTGTACCAGCAGCTTGCTATCAATGGCTTGGATGGCAAGAGTAATGTTACAGTCAAGGTGAAACTAGCTGAGCCAACCCCAAATGTTCAGATGTGTGTAGATTACGAGGATAAGACATCTGAGTGGCCTTCATTCAACGGCAGCGATGAGATTACTTTCACCACCAAGGAAGGTGTAGCCATCAAGACCGTGGGTATCCAGTATATCGACCAAGAAAATAATCCTGCAAAGGTTTCTGTGCTTGGTGCCTGGTTGGTTGATACACCTACCGGCATTTCTAAGGTAGAGAATCTGAAGGTTGCTAAGGATGGCAAGTGCTTCAACCTCGCTGGTCAGCAGGTAGGTAAGAACTATAAGGGCGTTGTCATCAAGAATGGTAAAAAGATGGTTATCAAGTAATAGATGAGACGTTTTACAATGCTCGCATCTCTCCTCATGGTTCTGTGCCTACAAATGGCGGCACAGACCTGGGAAGATGTAAAAGTGGGGAATTCTACTCGCAAGACCCTCACTTATGTACCAAAGAATGTAGAGAAATCACCAGCTCTGGTGATTTCTCTTCATGGTATGAATCAGGACCCTGGGTATCAGCAGAATCAGACGCAATGGAACGCGCTGGCTGATACCGAGGGTTTTATTGTTACCTATCCGCTGGGTAATAACAGAATGTGGGATACCAGCGGTATGGGTGATGTGAAGTTTGTGGAGGCTGTCATGAAGGATATGGAGCTGAAGTACCATGTTGACAAGAACCGCATCTATCTCTCGGGTTTCTCTATGGGTAGCTGGTTGGGGTATCATTGCCTGGAAACTCTAGGCGATAAAATTGCCGCCTTCGGACCAGTAAGCGGTGTGGACATCGGTAAGCAGCCTAGAGCTAACCGCATGGTGCCTATCATGCATATTCACGGAACCGCTGATGATGTGTTCAAATATACGGGCGATCCTCATCACATGGCTGGCGGTTATCCTAGCATTGAGGAATATGTAAAGAAGTGGGCTGCCTACGAAGGATGCGATGCTAGCAATCCGCAGGTAATCCGTCCTTATCCTGCCGGCAGAAAAACTGCAAATGATACACGTACTATATATAATAATGTGAACGATGATGTAGAAGTGAACCTTATCTCTATCGATGGTAAGGGCCATTGGCATTCCAATGATCCTAACGGGGTAAATTCTACCCAGGAACTGTGGAACTTCTTCAAGCGTCATCAGTTGAACCAGCATCCGGTACCAGTGGAAAACCGCAACTATTTCATCCGTTACGAGAGTACTGTGGGCGAGAACCTTTGGGACCGTCAGGCTGTCTACACCTTGCCAAAGGCTTTGGAGAAGGGTGCCAAGTATACGCTGACCATGAAGATGAGAACTTCAGCAGATTGCGCTGAGCTGGGATTCTGGCCTATCTGGAATGCAAGTGCCAACAAGAACCAGTGGGGTGGAAGTGATGATGTGCAGTATTTGGCAGCCTATCATGTAGAGGCTGGCGACTGGAAAACGCTGACCTGGGATTTCACAGCCAACTTCACCTTGGATACCTTCCAGTTTGTATTTGGCAAATACGGTGGTACACTCGATATTGACGACATGGTGTTGGTGAAGGAAGGAACATCAGAGAATCTGATAGCCAACGCTGATTTCTCAGCCCGCAATATTCAGGGCTGGAGCACCAACTGGAAAGGCCCAAGCTATTTTCTTGACAACGAAGCCTATGCATCAACAGGCATCGAGAAGCCAGCTGTGGCAACCATGATGAAATCTGCGGATAAGGCATACTACACTCTTCAAGGTGTGAAGGTTATTCGTCCTACCAAGGGTATCTATATTCATGGTGGTAAGAAAATCGTGATTAAATAACAAACAATTATAAATTTTTTAAACTGAACGAAATGAAGAAATTATTAACTTTAGTGGCAGCTGCTTTTATGGCAGTTAACGTGAGTGCAGCTAACAAGGTGCTGAAGATTACTGGCACCGCTGACAATCCTGGGGAACCTCATACTAGACAGTGCTTCATTAATCTGAAGAATGTTCAGAAGGGTAAGCCTAATGTGGTCAAGTTTGATGTATACACATCTTCTGATACAGAATTTGAGATAGGTACCGAGGCTATTGATGATAGCCAAACTGCTCATAAGGATCAGTGGAATAATTCTGCAGTGTTCAGCTACACAGATGGGTTGACTATTACTAAGGACAGGAAGGAGGTTGCTGTTCATTTCCCTGGGAAAACAACGGTTGATTGTGCCACTCACAAAGATAAATTAGAGAATTTTGAGTATGCTGCATCTGCTCTTTTGTTGAATATTGGTAAACTGCCTAAGGATGCGATTCTTTATATAGACAATGTTAAAGTGTATGATGAAGAAGATAATCTCCTCTTTTCTGAGGATTTTGAGAATGCAACAGTTGCAAAATATGATAAAACAAAGACAGCTTATTTTCTAGAATGGCAAGGTGGTGCAAACTTTGAGATAGCCGATGAAAATGCTACTTATATCCCATCTGTAGATTTGGCTAATCTTGATTTCTCTAAGGAAGATGCAAAAGCCATTGGTGGTTGGGGTAAAGATTTTAAGTCTGAAATCAAAGATGGCGTTGATGTTATTACCTTTACCAAGCAGGAACAGCCTTATAATGTGCAGGTAGATTTCGAAAATGTTTATCCTAAGGGTGCTAAGATTAAGTTAACAATGGTAGCAAAGGGGTCTGTTGAAGGCTCCATCAAAGCAGGTTTGCAGAATCCAAATAACTATCAGGGATGTGGCGATTTCGAGGATATCAATTTGACTACCGGCTATCAGACCATCACAAAGACAGTTTCTTGTTCTGGTGATAACGCTAAGCGTCTTTTGCTTAATGTTGGTCAGTACGAGGGTACTATCTCTATCAAGAGTGTGAAGATTGAGGCTTTAGATGTTCCTCAGGAGACTGTTACCATTTCTCCTTCTGGCTATTCTACATATGCAGCTTATTATCCTGTAGCTTATAGTAAACTTGGTTTGAAGGCATATACGGTACAACTCAATGCAGAGAAGACCGGAATCATGATGAATGAAGTTGAGGGCGTTGTCCCTGCTGGTGTCGCTGTCTTGCTGAAGGGTACGGCTGATACTGATTATGCTTTGACAAAGGCTGATGGTTGGCAGAATGTAACTTCTGACTTGAAGATGTCTGATGGTACAATTACTTCTACTGCCGAAACTGCAGTCTATGGCTTGGCTACAGTAAATGGTCAGGATGGTTTTTATAAGGCATCCAAAGGTAAAACAATCCCGGTTAAGTGTGCTTATCTCGAAGTAGCAAACTCTGCTAGTTCGGCAAAATGCTTCAGCTTAGGAGATCATTCTGGTTCTACTACCGGTATCACTTCTGTAAAGAATGAGGCTGCTGGCAACAATGCACCAATGTATAATCTTGCAGGTCAGCTTGTGGATAAGGGTTACAAGGGTATTGTAATCAAGAATGGCAAAAAGATTGTTTTGAAGTAATAGCAAAGCTTTCTTAATATGATCAATTGGAATACGAACTTTTAAAAAAAGAAATAATGAAGAAATACATCAAACCATCTATGGATATTGTTAAGTTGGAGAATGTGAGTCTGTTGGCTGCCTCTAGCGAAGTGAATACAACATTGAGTGATGAAACTCTACCAGATGATGTTTCATTCCATTCTCGTAACTCCAGCCTCTGGGGAGGCGCCGAAGAGTAACGAATTAATCTATATAATATAAATATTAAACAAATGGTATAAAAAATCCCAGAATCGCTCTTCCAAGCGGTTCTGGGATTTATTATGGTGATATTTGTCATCAATATCTCCGCTATTATATTTTTTATGTATTGCTCAGATTCTTAATGATTTCCAAAGGTAGCTGGGTAGCTTTGGAAACCTGTTCGGCAGAAAGTCCCATTGCCAGCAATCGTTGTGCTGTTTCTGTGTTGGCCTCATGCTTGCCTTCTGCTCTACCTTTCTCCATACCTTTTTCCATACCTTTTTCCATGCCTTTCTCCATGCCTTCTTCCATTCCTTTCTGATATCTGTCATCCAGAAGGGTTCTTTCAACACTTACCGAATCCCAGAATTTATCATAGGCACGGAGTTCGGCATCAGTAAAGCCGGAAACTTCAAGATCTTCTACGGCTTTTCCAATCTCTGGGTCATTAAGCAGGTCGGCAGGAATATCCTTCGTATTGGAATTAATTTCCGTGAGGAAACGGAGCCATAATACCATCATGCGCTTATCGGCAATGGAATGAGGAGTGAACTTAGGGAGTTCAATGAAGGTGAAATGCAAGCCTTCGATGACCTTATTGCTGTCCTTATCGTGCACGATGCGGTAGTTGTGGATGAAATCCGGAGTATCATGCGCAAAGATATCATTTATCAGGTTGAGAGAATACACTGGTTGCAGTTCGCTGTATTTGCCTCCCTTTTTTGCCTGACTCACATAGAGCTTGGATGCATTGAACAGTACTCGCTGCTGGAATGCGTCAGACCATTCCATCTGCATTTCCACGCAGAACTTCCTGCCTCTGACATCGGTGCAGAGTACATCCACTATGGTGTTCTTGCCCCCTTCGAGCTGAGGCACAAGTTCTGTAGGCAGATACTTTATCTCGTGTATCTGCTCTTCTTCGCTGAGTGGCAGGAGGGCGTTCAGAAGGCTGATCAGTCTTTTAGGATGATTGCCGAATATCTTCTTGAACGTAAGGTCTGCCTTAGGGTCTAAGTACTTCATAACCATCTGTATTAAAAATCCATGCCGCAAAGTTACGGTTTTATTTTCATATCTGCAAGAGTTTTCTAGGATTTTTAAAGGTAAAAAAGTAAAAAGGTAAAAAAGTAAAGATTTTGCTATCCCAATACTATCTGATAACTTTTTCTAAAACTTTTCGACCTGTACGGTTGAAATTACCCACACGCCCTTTACCTTTCCCTTCGGCCGGTGACCGTTGGTTCAGGGCGTATGGGGTAAAACATGCGAAACTTCAGTAACGAATTAATCTATATAATATAAATATTAAACAAATGGTATAAAAAATTCCAGAATCGCTCTTCCAAGCAGTTCTGGGATTTATTATGTCTGATAGTTTGCCATGATGTGCTTCCGTTTGCCTACAGATATGGCTGCGTGGGGTTAAGAATATGACTGCATTGGGTTAAGGATACGACTCCGTAGGCTAACGGAGACGTATTCTTCGGCTTGTCGAGATATCTGCGTCAGCTGATTGAGTCACTTGAGTTAGCTGATTGAACTACTTGAGTTAGCTTACTGAACTACTTGGGTTAGCTGATTGAACTACTTGAGTTAGCTGACTGAGCTATATCAGTATCCTGTAGTATTACATGTGTATTTTTTTTCTAATTTAATGCCACATTTGCCACACTTATACTCAACTCTTTGATTATTAGATGATAACGTGTGGCAATAAGGGGTGTTTTTATTGTCACCTTATTGCCACCTATTACCACTTTTGGCATAAAATCAGCAAAATAACGGTGTTTTTGAGGGATTTGCTACGTCCCGACGCAGTATTTGCTACGTCCCGACGTAGTAAAAGATACGTCGTGACGTAATTTCAGTGCGGGAATTCAATGGCAAGAAGTATATAAATAATCCCAGAATCGCTCTTCCAAGCAGTTCTGGGATTTATTATGTCTGATAGTTTGTTTACCATTTGAAGAGGTGAGGAACAAATTCCTTGAAGCAGCGGCGCCAGGTGAGCCACTCATGATGAGTGCCTGGTGATACATAAACATCGAGCTTGATGCCCAGCTCCTTCAACTGCTGTGCCATCTTCTCGGTACCGAAGTTCTCTTCCGAACCGCAGCCCATAAACATATAATGAATGTTCTTGTTGTATTTCTCTGCATCGGCAAAAACTCCATTGAAACAGGTCTTTACATCCACGCCAAAGAGTGCACCGCTAAAGGTTCCAAGGGCAGAGAACTTATCCATGTGAGGCAATACCGTGTTGAATGTCTGACAACCGCCCCATGACAATCCTGCCATCGCACGATGCTCGCGGTCGGTATAAGTGCGGAATGTCTTGTCAACCATCGGAATCAGATCCTTGATAATCACATCATAGAAAGAAGCTCCATAGTGGCTGCGCTCTTCATCTACATTCTTGCCTGGACGGGCAACGAAAGGCTTCTTTACATCGCCACTCTCCATGACAACAATCATAGGCTCAGCCTTGCCTTCTGCTATCAGGTTGTCCATGATGTGCTGCATCATTCCCTGCTTGCTCCAGCCCGTTTCGTCTTCGCCCATGCCATGCTGCAGATAGAGCACAGGATAGCGCTTGGTGGTGTTGGTTTCATATTCGGCAGGGGTGTAAACCATGGCGCGGCGGAACTGCTTCTGGGAGGCTGCATAGTAAGATACTGAGCGAACCTGACCGTGGGCTACGCCCTGCTGAGGACGATAGTAGTTGCCTTCAGCTCCTTCTGGAACTTCCAGACCGCCTGCTTCACGGCAGCAGCCGAAGTAGGTTTCGCTGGCAGGGTCAACTACCTGCACGCCATCTACATTCAGAAAATAGTAGTGGAATCCTACTACCAGCGGATCGCTCACGCCGTACCAGTCGCCATCCAAATCCTTTTTCATCTCATATTGCTTGCCGCAGATGTCGAAGATTACTTTCTTTGCCTCAGGAGCATGGAGTTTTACATAAGCTCTGCGGTCCTTATCTACACGCGGATAGTTGCTGTCTGGAATGATTCCCTGCAGGGCGAGCATCATGTTTGCATAGCGCTTGCCCATGGTGCGGTAGCTTTCTGCGATGAAGTGTAGACCGTCGCCACGCTGTGGACAGCCCTTTGAAGAAATGACGTGGGCTGTAGGAATGGTCTTGGCAATATCATCAACGATGGCGATATGTGCCCAGCATTTTCCGCCCATATCCTTCTGTACGGTTTCGCCTACGAGCAGAGGTACGTCTTCTGCCTTCAGATTCAAATCCTTCAAGATGTCGTTATAAACTGTCTTTACACGGTTAGGCCAGTTGGCATCGCCGTTGTTGGTTTCGCCCTGATGCAGGAGGATGCCCTTGATAACACCCTGCTTCTTGGCTATTTTTGCCAGTTCTATCAGTCGGGCGTATGGATTTCCGTTGTACTGGGATGCAAAGTTCTTCATCCAGTCGGGTTGTTTCTTGAGATAAGCCTTATAGGTACGCTTATCGAAGAGGTCGATGCTGGCTCCGCCCACGGCCACGGTGATGGTTCCCACCTTGATGCTGTCTGGCAGGTTATCCACCATCTTTCTTCCGAAATAGTCAACAGGAGTCAGTCCTGTAGAAGGTCTTGCCTGTGGCGGCACGGCGGTGTGCCATTGTCCCTTCTTCCATCCTGCCTTTTTATCATCCACGGCATACATAGCCTGGAATCTCGGGTTCACGCCCGTTCGGTCGATGTCTTCGATAGCCGCATTTCCTTCCATGTTCGACTGTCCGAAGCAGAGATAAATCTGAAAATTAGGATCAGGCTTTTCCTGAACCTTACTGCCCGTTTTCTGTGCCATCATAGGTAGGCATGCCATCGCGAGCATCGATGCTAAGATTGATAATCTATTCATAGTTTATATTTAATTAAATTATTAGATTGATTTTCATCTTCTGTTCTGTTTGCAAAGTTATGAAAAGATTTCCATACGTGCTTTGTCTCATATATCAATAACTTTTCCCTTTGTTATATAATAAGGTGATTCTTTTGTCTCAGGTTTCAGAATATGTTTCATTTTGTTTCTTTTGGGGTAGATGTTATTTGTGATAAAGTATTTGTTACTTGAGATAAAATGCGTTTTAATGTTTTTATCTATTTTTGCGACGTGTTTCAGCATCCTTAATGAAATTTTTGAAAATTTAGGATGTATATATAATAATGTAATATTAAACAACTGACTAGTAAAGTAAAACTATTAATCTATTTTTAAGATGAAGAATTTAAAAATGATTGAAAAGCCGTTTGTTTTGCTATTCCTGCTCTGTTTGCTTCCTTTGGGAGTTTCGGCTCAGAGCATAGTGAAAGGTATAGTGACTGATCCAAGTGGAGAACCTGTGATTGGTGCTACTGTTAAAGTAGAAGGTAGCAAACTGGGTGTTGTTACCGACTTGGATGGTAAGTTTAGCGTTGATGCTGCTCCTGATGCAACATTGACTATTACCTATGTGGGTATGGAACCTAAGACCGTGAAAGCTGAGGCTGGTAAAACACTTTCCATTACCTTGAAGGATGATTCTAAAGTTCTTAATGATGTCGTTGTCATCGGTTATGGCGTTCAGAAGAAGAGCGACCTGACTGGTGCAGTTGCATCTATCAAGAGCGATGACATCAAGGGTTTGTCTGCTACCGATGCCGGTGCTGCCCTCCAGGGTAAGGCTGCCGGTGTACAGATTATCAACTCGGGTGGTCCGGGTGAGGCTGCCGATATCCGTATTCGTGGTTATTCTTCTAACAGTGGTAATATCGGTCCGTTGCTCATTGTCGATGGTCTGAAGGTGGATAATATCCAGTACCTGGATCCATCTATGATCGAGAGCATGGAGGTATTGAAGGATGCCGCTTCTGCTGCCATCTATGGTGCGCAGGCGGGTAATGGTGTCGTTATCATTACTACCAAGACGGGTGCTGCCAATGGCGGTAAGGCTCAGATTTCTTACAGCAGCAAGTTCACTATCCAGTCGTTGGGAAAGAGGGCTGATATCTTTGATGCTCCTGAGTATATAGAGTATCACAAGTATTTGGGCGACTTGAACGATGATCTTCTGAAGAAGAACAACTATAATGGTCAGAACACCAACTGGTATGACGAGGTGTTTGAGAACAGTCTGGCTCACCAGCATAGTCTCACCTTGCAGGCAAGTAACGGTAAGGGACGTTTCCTCGCCAGCTTGAATATCCTGAACAATGATGGTATCGTTAAAGGTAGCAAGGATACTTATAAGCGTTTCACTGGTCAGATCAATGCCGACTATGATATCTATAAGTGGTTGAACGTGACTACTAATACATCTTTTGAAAAGTGGAAGACCAAAGGTGTGACCAAGGGTTATGGTTCATTGCTGAACTCTGTGGTTTCTATCGATCCTTTGACTCCAGCTTATATCAGTAATGTGGAGGATTTGGCTCCTGGCATGAAGGCAAAGGTAGAAGCCGGTGGCCCAGTTCCAAGAGATCCAAGCCATAACAATGACTACTATGGTACTTCTAAATATGTAGAAGATGCTACTGGTAACCCTCTCTATCAGCGCGACCGTCATGACACATGGAATTCTGGTATCAATGTACGTGGTACCGTTGCTGCCAATATCAAGCCATTCAAGGGCTTTACATTTACTTCTCGCTTAGGTTATCGTATCACTCAGAGTAACTATCATAACTACGAGACTCCATATTGGTTAACATCTATGGCACATAGTGAAAACTATACCATTGAAGCGAATACCAATAATGGTTTGTACTATCAGTGGGAGAACTTTGCCAACTATTTGACAACAATCGGCAAGCACACTATTGGTGCCATGGCAGGTATGTCGTTTACCAAGAATCATTGGGATAACAGTTCCATCAGTTCTACAGGAGGTAACATACTCACATCTTATGAGCCAAACTTCCATTACATCAACTACTTGTTGGCTGATGCAACCAAGAATGTAGGTAACGCTCCTTCAGATGCCACAGAGTTATCTTACTTTGGCCGTGTATCTTACAGCTATGACAACCGTTACTTCATGCAGGTTAACTTCCGTCGTGATGCTTTCGATACATCAAAACTTTCAAAGAAGGCACGTTGGGGTAACTTCCCATCAGTTTCAGCAGGATGGGCTATCAGCAATGAGAAGTTCTTCAAGGACAATATAAGCCGTGATGCCATTTCTTTCTTGAAACTTCGTGGTTCTTGGGGGCAGAATGGTAACGTCAATATCTTGAGCGATTATCGTTATGCTTCTACCATAGCTCTTAATCAGAGTTTCTATCAGTATAATCCTTCTATCGGAGATGGTAAGCTGACTTTAGGTTCTAAGCCTTCTGGACTTGCTAACCCAGACTTGAAGTGGGAAACTTCAGAGCAGGTTGACCTTGGACTTGATGCGCGATTCCTTAACGACCGTTTGACTTTGGGCTTAGACTGGTATCGTAAGACAACCAAGGACCTCTTGATTGAAATCACTCCTATTCCAGAGATTGGTGTAAACAAGAGAGTTGTTAATACAGGTAAGGTACTTAACTCTGGTCTTGATTTCGAGTTGGGTTGGAGAGATCACATCAAGGACTTTAAGTATAGTGTGACCGTAAATGGTTCAACTCTGAAGAATGAGGTGAAGGAGGTTTCTAACCTTGTAAGCCGTTTGACCGAAATAGGTATCGATGGATTCAATAACCAGCTTAAGCCTACATTCGAGGCTGGCCATCAGGTATGGTATTTCCGTGGTTACAAGTATGCAGGTGTAGCCGAAGATGGTAGCGCTCTCTATTATAATAAGAATGGCGAAACAACTTCAGCTCCAACCGATGAAGATAAGCAGGATTTGGGCTCAGGTATTCCTAAGTTTACTTATGGTATTACTCTTAATGCAGAATATAAGGGCTTTGACCTCACCGTATTTGGAACAGGCTCTGCTGGCAACAAGATTTACAACTTGATGGTTTCTGCTGACCGTCCGTTGATCAATGGAATTGATACCTACTGGAAGGATTCTTGGAGAGCAGACCGCACCAATGCTAAATATCCTGATATGAAAAAGGTTGCTACAGACTGGAAGTTCTTCAGTTCTGATGCAGCTGTGTTCAGTGGCTCATATTTCAAGATTAAGCAGATTCAGTTGGGCTATACATTGCCAAAGGCTATCTCTAGCGTGGCAGGTATCAGCAATCTTCGTGTATATTGCTCACTGGATGATTTCTTCACCATCACCAAGTATCCTGGTGCTGATCCGGAGACCGCTTCTATGAATAGTGGCGCATCTCGTGGTTTTGATAATGGTACTTATCCAACTTCCAAGAAGGTGGTATTTGGTATCAATGTAACATTCTAACCTTTAATATTCAAAAACAATGAAGAAAATATTATTTTCAACAATATTGGCTCTTGCTGCCACAGGAACAATGACGCTCACGACATCTTGTGAGGATCAGCTTGACATAGAGCAGAAGGGTGTAATATATACCGAGAACTTCTATAAGACCGATGCTGATGCAGAGGCAGCCCTCGTTGCTGCATACGAAGGCTTTATGTGTAATGTGGTGGGACGTAACCACGATGGTGGTGGCCCAAGTATTTATACTCCATTGAAACTGATACTCAATGAGTGTGGAGACGATGTGTTGGCAGCAGGTGCCAACTCTGGTGATAATACGTTTGGTATCATGCTCAATCAGTTCTATTATGATGCTGAGGCTGAAGTGCCAAAGCATATGTACACAGGCCTCTATCACTCTGTATATACCTGTAACCTTGTACTCGATCACTTTGCCAAGGGTACTACCGCTGTGCAGAAACGTTGTGCCGCAGAGGCTCGTGTGCTTCGTGCTTATGATTATTTCCTGTTGGCTAATCTTTGGGGTACTCCACCATTGGTAACTCAAGCTCTGGATCCTTCTGCACAGCCTTTTAATTGTGATAAGGATCCTGAGCATCCTATGAATCACCAACAGTTGATAGAGTGGATTGCGCAGGAATGTGAGAATGCTGCCAACGATTTGGATGAGCGTAAAAGTAAGGATGACAAGGATGGAGCAGTGAAGGTAACCAAGGGCTTTGCATGGGCTCTTGCCGGAAAGGCTTACCTCTTCGCCGGTAAATATGAAGAGGCTAAAACTGCCCTTAAAAAGGTTATAGACTCGGAGAAGTATGATCTTGTTCCTGGTGAGAAATATGCCGACAACTTCCATATCGAGGGTGATGCCAACGAGGAGAAGGTATTTGAAGTCAACTTCGAGTATAATACAGGTAAGTCCAATTGGGGTGGTATGATTCAGCGTTCTAGCTGGATGGAGACCAACTATTGGGATTGGCGTGCTGATCACTTTGTGGTTTCTCCTAACAAGGTTTATTGTGGCGGCGTTGATGGCTGGGGTGGCCTTGGCGTGCCTCAGTGGTTTGGTGACGAGTTCTATAAAAATGATGGTGATCACTCTTATCGCTTGAATGCTACTTTAAAGCATATTGATGATGCGGTTTATCATATGCCTTACGGCAAGAAAGAAATCGATAATATGACTGACGAGCAGAAGAAAACCAGTGACAAGATTGGCATCAATGACCCTGTTCAGGGACTCTACGGCAACTCTACCTGGTTGGCGTTCAAGCAAATAATGAGAGCTCCTGATACTCAAGGTAAGAAATATGGTGATAACATTCGCTTGAATAATTATCTTGTCATGCGTTACGCTGAGGTTTTGCTCAATTATGCAGAGGCTTGTATTCAGACAGGCGATCTGGATGAAGCTAAGATATATATCAATAAGATTCAGGAGCGCGCCGGTTCCAAGACAGTCAGTGAAACTGTTGATATGGATGTGTTGATGAAAGAAAAGTCATATGAACTTTGGCTTGAAGGCTGTCGTTGGTTCGATATCATGCGATGGAATGATACAAAGGCCAAGGAGCGTTTGACTAAGGCTGGTACAGTCGTGCCACATTTGTTTGATAAGGTTTTCAGAGCTCCAAAGGCAGACGACCAGGATGTAACTTGGGAGCATGGATCAGAAGCAAACAGCCGTTTCTATACGACCAACACTCCTGAGACTAATTTCAAGGTAGGTTTCAAGGAGGGCAAGCATGAGTTCTTCCCTTATCCACAGACCGTGTTGGATAAGAACCCTAACCTGAAGCAGAATCCTGGTTGGTAATCATGAAGTTGTTTTGTTAATATAGTGTTTTTAGTTTAAAGAACTATAGATTGTTTGACAATTAGGGGGTGTTTTGAAAAAAAGCACTCCCTTTTTTCTTCTTTAAAGGAATTTACGTATGAAAACATGGATCATTAGAATAATGAAAAATTTAATTGTATTTATGCTGTTATTTTGTATGTTTTCTTGTACACAGGAGAGAAGAGAACGACATATGGTTTCTTTTATAGTTAAAGACTTGGAAAAATATCCAATGGGTAAGAATTCTTATTTGATTGTAAATTCTAAAGATGTACCAATATGGTATAATCGCATTAAAGGTTCATATTGGGTAGGTCCTTTTTATGAGGATTTGATACAATCTCCTTTTGGATTCTCTTTTTCTAGTGGAAATGTATACAAAATTGCAGCTAGTGAGAATGTATATATGTTTGATAAACATATGAAAAGCAAAGATACTATCTCGATTTGTTATGCTGTTCGGGATTCTGTACCAATTGTTAATTCTGAAAATGCTAGTGATACGATGTTTATCAATAAAACTCCATTTATTAATTATACCAAAAGAGCAAGGATGTATAAAAGACATCGAGATAGTGTTTGGGTTAATTATCAACCCGATACGCTTGTAATGCCAAAAATTAAACGAGATACATTGATAGAAAAATAATATAGCTGAACTTTCGCATGTGGTTCAAGTACGTGCTGAAGGCCCAAAAGCTCCAGAAGCAGCACGCCCTGAAAGGGCAGAAGCTCCTAGCCCAGGGCATCGCCCTGGGTA
>ERZ791849.222-NODE-222-length-24935-cov-2.68738_pt1 | contig 24935 bp, 16 predicted proteins | sample MGYA00510288_ERZ791849 | MGnify/ENA primary metagenome ERZ791849 (study PRJEB30046, sample SAMN00715262) | human gut metagenome | study: EMG produced TPA metagenomics assembly of the A metagenome-wide association study of gut microbiota in type 2...
ATAGACAGGATCTCAGAGATTGATATTTTGACAGGAGAAGTGAAGGACGAACTGAAACATGTAGCAATCTTTCCGGCATCTCATTATGTGGTTGACCGTGAGAATATCAAACGTGCGGTGGCAGATATTGAAGAAGAATTAGAAGAACGTGTCAAAGAGTTTAAGAGAAATGATAAGCTTTTAGAGGCACAGCGTATTGCGGAGCGAACGAATTTTGATATTGAGATGCTTAAGGAGACTGGATTTTGTTCCGGAATTGAGAATTATTCCAGACATTTGGCAGGGCTTCGACCGGGACAGGCTCCGTATACATTGATCGATTATTTCCCGGATGATTTTATTATGATGATTGATGAGTCACATAAGACAATCCCGCAGATTGGTGGAATGTATCACGGAGACCAGTCGAGAAAGCAGACATTGGTAGATTATGGATTCCGCCTGCCATCTGCGAAGGATAACCGTCCACTTAACTTTGATGAGTTTGAAAGTAAGATCAATCAGGTGATGTTTGTATCTGCGACACCGGGAGAATATGAGAAGGATCATGAACTTCTTCGAGCAGAACAGGTAATCCGTCCGACAGGACTTCTGGATCCGGAAGTTGAAGTACGACCGGTAGAAGGACAGATTGATGATCTGATCGGTGAAGTGAATAAAGAGATCAGTAAGAAGAATAAAGTCCTTGTCACAACGCTGACAAAGCGTATGGCAGAAGATTTGACAGATTATATGCGTGAAGTAGGAATCCGTGTAAAATATCTTCATTCGGATATTGATACACTTGAACGTACGGAGATCATCCGAGATATGCGTTTGGATGTGTTTGATGTGTTGGTTGGGATCAACCTCTTGAGAGAAGGACTTGATATTCCGGAAATCACTCTTGTTGCAATCCTTGATGCAGATAAAGAAGGATTCCTTCGTTCAGAGACTTCACTGATTCAGACAATCGGTCGTGCAGCGCGTAATGCAGAAGGACATGTAATCATGTATGCAGATAAGATTACAGAATCAATGCAGCTGGCGATCGATGAGACACAGCGTCGTCGTGAGATTCAGATGAGATACAATGAAGAGCATGGAATTACGCCGAAGACGATTCAGAAGTCAGTGCGTGATCTGATCAGTATCTCTAAAAAGGTTGCGGCAGAAGAGATGCGGCTTGAAAAAGATCCGGAGTCCATGAGCCAGAAAGAACTGGAGAAACTGATCGCGGATCTGACGAAACAGATGAAGAAGGCAGCAGCGGAATTGAACTTTGAGGCAGCGGCAGAGCTTCGTGATAAGCTTGTTGAATTAAAAAAGATGCTCAATGATATGGAATAGGAGATTACAAAATGGGTAAGAAAATGGACGCCAGACAGTACATTAAGATACGAGGCGCGAATGAAAATAACCTGAAGAATATAGATGTAGATATCCCAAGAAATGAACTGGTTGTTTTGACGGGACTTAGCGGTTCTGGAAAATCTTCCCTTGCATTTGATACAATTTATGCAGAAGGACAGAGACGTTATATGGAATCACTGTCTTCCTATGCAAGACAGTTTCTTGGTCAGATGGAGAAACCGGATGTAGAAAGTATCGAAGGGCTTTCACCTGCAATTTCTATCGATCAGAAATCAACGAATCACAATCCACGTTCCACAGTTGGAACTGTTACGGAGATTTATGATTATTTTCGATTATTATATGCGAGAGTTGGAATTCCGCATTGCCCGAAATGTGGTCGTGAGATTGCAAAACAGTCGGTAGATCAGATGGTGGATCAGATCATGGCGCTTCCGGAGAGAACGAAGATACAGCTTTTGGCACCTGTTGTACGTGGAAGAAAAGGAACACATGCAAAGCTTTTCGAACGTGCAAAAAAGAGTGGATATGTTCGTGTTCGTGTGGATGGCAATATGTATGAACTTTCAGAAGAAATTACATTAGATAAGAATATCAAGCATAATATTGAGATTATTGTAGATCGTCTTGTAGTAAAACCTGGAATTGAAAAACGACTGACAGACTCTGTCGAAAATGTACTTGAGCTCGCAGAAGGTCTGCTTGTTGTTGATGTGATCGATGGAGAACCTCTGAATTTCAGCCAGAGCTTTTCATGTCCTGTCTGCGAAATCAGTATCGATGAGATTGAGCCTCGCAGTTTTTCTTTTAACAATCCATTTGGGGCTTGCCCGGAATGTTTTGGACTTGGATACAAAATGGAATTTTCAGAAGAACTGATGATTCCGGATCCGTCGTTGTCTATTAATCAAGGTGCGATTGCAGTTTTAGGATGGCAGTCCTGTACAGACAAGAGCAGCTTCACACGTGCAATTCTGGATGCACTGTGTAAAGAATATCATTTTGATCTGGATACCCCTTTTGAGGATTATCCGAAAGAAATCCATGATGTTTTGATTTATGGAACAGACGGAAAAGAAGTAAAGGTTTATTATAAAGGTCAGAGAGGCGAAGGGATTTATCCGGTTGCATTTGAAGGATTGATCAAGAATGTGGAACGTCGTTACCGTGAGACAGGTTCTCAGACGATGAAAGCAGAATATGAGACATTTATGAATATTACACCATGTTCAGCCTGTAAAGGACAGCGCTTGAAGCCGGGGGCTTTAGCTGTAACAGTTGGAGATAAGAATATTTCAGAAGTGACAACACTTTCTATAGAACGTCTTCAGAAATTTTTAGATGAACTTCAATTGACAGAGACACAGCAGTTGATTGGTAATCAGATTCTGAAAGAGATCAAAGCAAGAATCAGTTTTTTGATGGATGTCGGTCTGGATTATCTGACGCTTGCGCGTGCGACAGGAACACTTTCCGGTGGAGAAGCACAGAGAATTCGACTTGCAACACAGATTGGATCAGGTCTGGTCGGAGTTGCATATATTCTGGATGAGCCGAGTATCGGACTTCATCAAAGAGATAATGATAAACTTCTTGCGACGCTGAAACATTTGCGTGATCTTGGAAATTCATTGATTGTAGTAGAACATGATGAAGATACGATGCTGGCAGCGGATTATATAGTAGATATCGGTCCGGGGGCAGGAGAACATGGCGGTCAGGTTGTTGCTGTGGGAAATGCACAGGAAATTATGAAAAATCCAAATTCTGTCACAGGAGCGTATTTGAGTGGAAAAATCAGGATTCCGGTTCCGACAGAAAGAAAGAAGCCGACAGGTTATCTGAAAGTAGTCGGTGCACAAGAGAATAATCTCAAGAACATTGATGTAAAATTCCCTTTGGGAGTTATGACTTGTGTAACGGGAGTGTCTGGATCGGGGAAAAGTTCTCTTGTGAATCAGATTTTATATAAAAGACTTGCAAGAGACTTGAACCGGGCAAGAACAATCCCCGGAAAACATAAGAGAATAGAAGGGCTAGATCAGGTTGACAAAGTGATTAATATCGACCAGTCACCAATCGGAAGGACGCCACGGTCAAATCCTGCCACTTATACAGGCGTATTTGATTTGATCCGAGATTTGTTTGCAGGAACACCAGATGCAAAAGCGCGTGGATATAAGAAAGGACGGTTTAGCTTTAATGTTAAAGGGGGACGTTGCGAAGCATGTGCAGGAGACGGAATCCTGAAAATCGAGATGCATTTCCTTCCGGATGTGTATGTTCCATGTGAGGTCTGTGGTGGAAAGCGTTACAATCGTGAGACGCTGGAAGTACGCTATAAAGGGAAAAATATTTATGATGTATTGAATATGACAGTGGAAGAAGCGGTAGATTTCTTCGAAAACGTGCCAAGCATTCGAAGAAAGATGGAGACGCTGAGAGATGTCGGATTGTCGTATATTCGTTTGGGACAGCCTTCTACAGAGCTTTCAGGTGGCGAGGCACAGAGAATTAAACTTGCGACAGAACTTAGCAAACGCAGTACCGGAAAAACGGTATATATTCTGGATGAACCTACGACAGGACTTCATTTTGCAGATGTGCATAAATTAACAGAGATTCTCCGCAGACTTTCTGGGGATGGAAATACAGTAATTGTAATCGAACATAATCTAGATGTGATTAAGACGGCAGACTATATTATTGACATTGGACCAGAAGGAGGAGACCGCGGAGGAACTGTTGTGGCAAGTGGTACTCCGGAAGAGGTCGCAAAGAATCCAGATTCTTATACAGGGAAATATATTGCGTCTATATTGGAGAAATAAAGACGAAAAAAAGTCGAAAAAAGTCGTAAAATATATGCAAAAAATGCCTTTCTATTTTAAGCGAAGTCTATTATACTAAAGTATGCGGATGATAAAACATTACTGTTTTGGTTACATAATATTGATAACAGCAAGAGTGAAAAACAGTAACGATAAACCCCTTCAAGGGAAAAAAGACACTTGATTGAGGAAAGAGAATGCTAGAATCAGTAACAGACAAAGTTGTTTATTTGCAGTAGAGTGCTGAGAACAGCAAAAGAGCGTTTTAGAAGGGAGATATAAAAATTATGATGTCAGTAGATCTTGGAATAGATTTGGGGACAGCCAGTGTACTGGTATATGTGAAAGGAAAAGGGGTTGTTCTGAAAGAACCATCAGTTGTCGCATTTGATCGTGATACGAATGTGATCAAGGCAATTGGTGAAGAAGCGCGTTTGATGCTTGGAAGAACACCGGGGAATATTATTGCGGTAAGACCACTCAGACAAGGAGTAATCTCTGATTATACCGTGACGGAGAAGATGATTAAGTATTTTGTTCAGAAAGCTCTGGGAAAACGTACATTTAAGAAGCCGATCAGTATCTGTGTACCAAGTGGTGTTACAGAAGTAGAAAAAAAAGCAGTGGAAGAGGCTACCTTTGCAGCCGGAGCAAGAGAAGTTCATCTGATTGAAGAACCTGTGGCAGCAGCAATAGGAGCAGGGATAGATATTTCAAAGCCTTGTGGAAATATGATTGTTGATATCGGTGGCGGTACAGCAGATATTGCAGTTATTTCGTTGGGTGGAACAGTTGTGAATACATCAATTAAGATAGCGGGTGATGATTTCGATGAAGCAATCGTACGCTATATGAGAAAGAAACACAATCTTCTGATTGGAGAAAGAACGGCAGAAGATATCAAGATTAAAATTGGAACGACTTATCCACTTGTAGAGGAAGAGAAGATGGAAGTCAGAGGGCGTAATCTGGTAACAGGGCTTCCGAAGACAGTTACGGTGACTTCGTCTGAGACAGAAGAAGCTTTGAGAGAATCTACAGGACAGATTGTAGAAGCTGTAATCGGAGTACTCGAGCAGACTCCACCGGAGTTGTCAGCAGATATCCTTGATCGGGGAATTGTTCTTACCGGAGGAGGAGCACTTCTTCGCGGACTGGAAGAATTGATCGAAGAGAGAACAGGAATTAATACGATGACAGCGGAGGATCCGATGAAAGTCGTTGCAATTGGTACCGGACAGTTTGTGGAATTTATGAGTGGAAGAAAAGAGTTTTAAGAGAAAGAATTCTGAAAAAGAATTTGAAGTGTCAGGTTCTTAGAGAAGAAGATTCAATTACGAGGGGTGTGTATAAGAGGAACACACCCTTTTTCTGCATATAAATTAGGAAAAGATACAAGAAGAGAGAGGAAAAAGTGTGGAAACAGTTACAGGGTATGTGAGTCATATTGTATATAGAAATTCTGATAATGGGTATACAGTATTTCATATTGAACATGACGATGGTGAAGTGACATGCGTGGGAAGTCTGAACTATATTAATGAAGGAGAACTCCTTGAAATTCAAGGAGAATATGTGAATCATAATGTTTACGGTAAGCAGTTGAAGATTTCTCATTATAAAGTAAAAGAGACGGAGGATATTGTTTCTATTGAACGATATCTTGGCTCCGGAGCAGTGAAAGGTGTGGGTGCGGCACTGGCTGGCCGAATCGTGAAAAAGTTTAAAGAGGATACTTTCCGCATTATTGAAGAAGAGCCGGAAAGACTTGCGGAGATCAAAGGAATCAGTGAAAGAAAAGCACAGGAGATTGCATCTCAGCTTGAAGAAAAGAAAGATATGCGAAAAGCCATGATTTATCTGCAGAAATACGGTATTTCCACAAAGCTGGCAGCCAAGATTTATCAGTATTACGGAATGAAAGTGTATAAAGTGTTGGAAGAAAATCCGTATCAGCTTGCAGATAATATTGAAGGAATCGGATTTAAGACTGCGGATGAAATTGCATCCAAAATCGGCATACATACAGATTCAGACTATCGTATAAGAAGTGGTTTGTTTTATACATTGCAACAGGCAGTAGGTGAGGGGCATGTTTATTTACCACAGAATATATTGCTTCGAAGAGCAAATGCACTTTTAGGAGTCGATCTTGAAGATATTGAGAAGTACATCATGGATCTGTGTATAGAGCGGAAAACAGTTATGAAAGAAGTGGATGAGGAAATTCGCATTTATCCGGCACATTATTATTACTTGGAATTGAATACTGCGAAAATGCTTAATGATCTTGATATTGACTGTCAGATGCCGGAAGACATGATGGAGAAACGTCTGAAAAGAGTAGAACAGAAAGAAAAGATAGAATTGGATCCAATGCAGCACAGAGCTGTTATAGAAGCTATTAAACATGGTTTGCTCATATTAACAGGAGGACCGGGTACAGGTAAGACGACAACGATCAATACGATGATTCAATTTTTTGAAAGCGAAGGAATGAGTATCCTTCTTGCAGCGCCAACAGGACGCGCGGCAAAGCGAATGACAGAGGCTACAGGATATGAAGCCCAGACGATTCACAGATTACTTGAAGTAAGTGGAAATCCTGAGGAAGAGAACAGTGTAGGTGGATTTTTGAGAAACAGAGAGAATCCACTTGAGACAGATGTTATCATTATAGATGAGATGTCCATGGTTGATCTGAATCTGATGCATGCGCTTTTATCAGCAGTTATTCCGGGAACAAGACTTATTCTTGTGGGAGATGTGGATCAGCTTCCGTCCGTGGGACCGGGAAGTGTGTTAAAAGATATCATACGTTCAGAAAAATTTCACGTAGTGACACTTACAAAGATTTTTCGTCAGGCAGGAGAGAGTGATATTGTAGTAAATGCTCATAAGATCAATGCAGGAGAACCGGTTACAATTGATAATAAAAGCCGGGATTTCTTCTTCTTAAAACGCCAGGATGCGAATACGATCATTAGCGTCGTTATTACTTTAATACAGAAGAAATTACCCAGATATGTGCAGGCCGATCCAAATGAAATCCAGGTAATGACACCAACACGTAAGGGATTGCTGGGTGTAGAACGATTGAATGTGATTCTACAGCAATATCTGAATCCTTCAGATTCCCAAAAAACGGAGAAAGAAATTAATGGTAGATTGTTCCGTGAAGGTGACAAAGTAATGCAGATTAAAAATAATTATCAATTAGAGTGGGAAGTTTCTACCAGATTTGGATTAACAGTTGACAAAGGAATTGGAGTTTTTAACGGTGATATGGGAGTCATTGATGAAATCAATGAATATACAGAAACTGTTATCGTGGAATATGATGAGGGGAGAAAGGTAAAATATGGATACGATATGACAGATGAGTTAGAACTTGCCTATGCGATTACGGTTCATAAATCTCAGGGAAGCGAGTATCCGGCGGTCATTATCCCACTTCTTCCAGGACCAAAGTTACTATATAACAGGAATCTGCTTTATACAGCAGTGACGCGGGCAAAAAGATGTTTAACAATAGTAGGGAGTGAACTAACATTTCAGGAAATGATCGAAAACAAAAGCGAACAGGGAAGATTTACAAGCTTAGACGAGCGAATCAAAGAATTTTAGAAAAAATGTATCCAAAAAGATGCCCGTTTTGTCAGGAAATCAGCTCAAAAGGTATTTGCGGTGACTGTAGAAAACAGGTTGTTAAGGTGGGAAAAATAAAATGTATCCATTGTGGAAAGCCATTAGAGGATGAAACGAAAGAGTATTGCAGGGATTGTGAAAGAAGAAAAAGTAATTATGAACAAGGACGCAGCCTATGGGTTCACATTCCGCCGGTTTCAAATTCACTATATCGGTTGAAATATCACAACAAGCGATATTATGCGGAAATCTTTGGGAAAGAGCTGGCAGATGAGTTTGAATTTCAGATTCGAAGATGGGGGATCCAGGCAATTATTCCAATTCCGTTACATAGATCGAAAATGAGAAAACGAGGATATAATCAGGCAGAACTTTTAGCAAAGCAGTTATCAGAATGCATGGGAATTCCTATAGAAAAAGATGTTTTATATCGGATTAAGAAAACCCGGCCTTTAAAGGAAATGAACGGGGAGCAGAGACACAGAAATCTGAAGGGGGTATTTGCGGTTTCAAAATCGTGGAATCCACGCCAGAACATTCTTCTGATTGATGATATTTACACAACCGGAAGTACAATAGAACGTGCTGCAGGAATCCTGAAAAAAGCAGGTGTTAAAAATGTCTACTTTTTGACTCTAAGCATTGGACAAGGCATCTGAACATATGGTATACTTAGGAGAGAAATCTTGAAAGGTGAATGTCGGATATGTTAGATAAAGACAGGATTCGTTTAATGACAAAAATGTCGATATATGAGAAGAATTACAGAGATGATTTTAAAATTGCCGATTATTACAGAAAAGATTATGCAAGTCTTAAGAGATGGATTACATTGATTTGGGTAACAATAGGTTATGCAATTTTGTTCGTTAGTTTCTGCATTTATTCGAGTGATAGTTTATCTGCTGATCTGACAATTTTAAAACTATTCGTTCTCTTGATTGCAGCAATTGCAGGCTATATAGTTCTTTTGGTTATATATGGGGTTTGCGCAAATAGTTTTTATAAGAGAAAACATGCAGTTGCCAAACAGAATGTAAAACGTTATTATCGTAATTTGTCCCGTTTAGAGAAGATGTGTAAAAAGGAGAAGAATGAGCAATGAACAATTTATTGGTTCTTAGAGAAAGATTTAAGCAGATTTATGTTTCTCACTCTCTCTTGGTTCGAAAGGGAGCACAGTTTTTGCTTGCACTTTTGGTGTTTAACCTGATCAATTCTAATATTGGATTTATGAAGATGGCATCATCTGTTCTTTGTACTGTTGGCTTAGCAGTAGTCTGTACATTTCTCCCTCTAGCAGTAATGACGGCAGCAGCAACTGTGTTAATAGTGGCTCATTTATATACATTATCTATGCCAATAGCCGGAGTTGCGGTGATACTGTTTTTGTTAATGTATATTTTCTACTTTCGATTTACCCCAGAGAAGAGCTGGCTGATTCTGCTGACAGTAGTAGCTTTCGGCATGAAAATACCACTGGTGATTCCGGTTATATTTGGGCTGTTAGGTACTACAATATGGATTGTTCCTGCATCCTGCGGAATCCTTGTTTATTATCTGCTTTACCTGATCAAAGCTTCTGCAACAGCATTGAAAGGTACAGATGGAACAACAATGATCAGCACTTTAACCAATTTTACAAAACAGTTTGTAGGCTATCAAGAAATGTGGGTTATGCTGTTTGCAGTAGTGATTGGAATACTGGTAGTGAACGGAATTAAAAATCGGGCAGTTGATCATTCCTGGAAGATAGCATCAGCAACAGGAGCAGCAGTTTGTGTGATCGTAGGTGCATCGGGAAATATTTCTCTTGGACTTCACATGTCTTATACGATGATGATTTTCAGTGGGATTCTTGGTGTTGTAATAGGATTGTTCCTTGAAGTTATTTTTTTCTCTGTGGATTATTCAAGAACAGAGAATGTTCAGTTTGAAGATGACGAATACTATTATTATGTAAAGGCAGTTCCGAAAGTAGGGGTTCAGATGCCTGAGAAGCAGGTAAAACATATTACAGAACATCAGGGGCAGGACGCAGAGATGCCGAATGTGTCAGAGACAGAAAACAATACTGCTGTGTCAGAAGTTTCTGATTTGAAGGAAGTTGAACAGAAAGAGGAAGAAGATCAGTCAGAACAACTGAAAAAGGAGTCTGATCTTGCACAAACAACAATTTTTAATGATTCAAACATGACGGAAGATATTCTTTTAACAAGAAGTCTGAGCAAGGAACTGGGTCTGGATCAGAATGAAGAGAAAAAAGAGTGATCGACAGAGCAAAAGATGCAAGAGTGCATAACAACGAGTGATTACATAAGGTGGTGAGACTTGAGATGATAGAGTGGATTCAGAATTTTATAAGAAATTATTCAAATGGAATGTATTTTCCACATATACAGATAAAAGATATCATAGAGATTCTGATTGTGACGATTATTGTCTATGAAATCATGCTCTGGATCAAGAACACAAAAGCCTGGATGCTTCTGCGAGGAATGCTTATGCTGGGGGGATTTATTCTTCTGGCATGGCTTTTTCAAATGAATACGATCCTGTATCTGGCAAGAGAGTCGATTAATGTATTAGCGATTGCAGCAATTGTTGTTTTTCAGCCAGAACTTAGACGGGCATTGGAGAAGCTGGGGGAGAAGAATTTATTTAGTAACATTAATCCGTTCGATAAAAATAAAGAAAATCAGAGGTTTTCGGATGAAACACTGGATAGTATTGTAAGAGCTTGTTATGCCATGGGAAGCGTATGTACAGGAGCACTGATCGTAGTAGAGCAGGTGATTCAGTTAACAGAGTATGAAATGACAGGGATAGAGCTTGATTGTAAAGTGTCTTCTCAGGTGCTGATCAATATTTTTGAACACAACACCCCACTTCATGATGGCGCGGTTATTATCAGAGGGGACAGAATTACATCAGCAACATGTTATCTGCCACTTTCAGATAACATGACAATCAGTAAAGATCTGGGAACAAGGCATCGTGCGGCATTGGGAATGAGCGAGGTTTGCGATGCTCTTGTGATTGTTGTTTCAGAAGAAACGGGACTTGTTTCTGTGGCTTCCGGAGGACGATTGCTTCGAGCTATTAACGCAGAAGAACTTCGGAGTCAGTTAAGCCAGATTCAGTATAGAAAGACAGAGACAAAGAACAAGTTTTCTATACGGAAAGGATGGCACAGATCATGAAAAAATACAAATTGACAACGAATCTTCCGCTTAAGATTATTGCATTTGTTTTTGCAGCATTTCTTTGGCTGATTGTTGCGAATGTTGCTAATCCGGTTACGAAATCAACTTATACAAACATCAAAGTTACGATAGCGAACGATGATGTGATTACACAAGGTGGGGAAGTTTATACGGTTTTAGATGATCAGAATGTAAACGTAGTTGTTTACGCAAAACGTTCAGTGATTCAACAGATTAAGTCGGATGATATTGTGGCTACTGCGGATATCAAAGAAATGGATTCCAGGACAGGGTTGATACCAATTTCAGTATCAATTCCAAAGTATAGTGGATCTTATCAGTCGGCAGAGGCTGCTCCGAGAAATATACAGATTAAGACAGAACCAACAGGTAAGACTGTATTTACACTGACTGTTAGCACAACAGGAACGCAGCGTGACGGTTATCAGATTGGAGAGATGAAAGTTAATCCTGAAAAAATAACGATTACAGGAGCAGAATCAACAGTAAAATCAATTGATAAAGCCGTAGCGAAGATTAATGTAGATGGAATTTCAAAAGATGAAGAACTTACAGCAGAACTTGTTTTATATGATGCATCGGGAAATGTAATCAATCAGGGACAGCTAAGTAATAATCTTGGAGAAGATGGAATCACTGTAGATGTGACAGTAATGAGAATCAAGACGGTTCCATTAAAATTTGAAGCATCTGGAACACCGGCAGATGGATATGAATATCTCGGTTGTTCGAGCGAACCGGCGAGCGTGCAGATCTGCGGAAAAGAAGAGGCCTTATCCAAGATTGAAAGTATCAATATTCCAGCATCTGAATTGTCTATCGCTGGGGCAACAGAGAAGATAGAGAAAGCATTTGACATTACAGATTATCTGCCGGAAGGTGTAGAACTGATTGAAGGCGCTTCAGGAAAGGTTACCGCAACTGCAATGATCGAACAGTTGGGAAATCGTACAATTGAGTTTATGGTTGCGTCCATCAAACAGAATTATCTGGCAAAAAATCTTCAGGTAAGTTACGAGCCAGATGCTGAGGTGACACTTGTATTTCAGGGAGAGAAAGATACGCTGGATAGTCTGGATATCAGCAATGCAGTATCGGTAAATCTCCAGAATTACACGAAGGAAGGCACTTATGACATACCGGTAGAAGTAGACCTTCCGGATGGAGTAACGTTGACAAAACCAGTGACAGTGCAGCTTATATTGACTGAAAAAGGATCCACAAAGGATGAACAACCGGAAAATAACGCTGGGACAAATTAATAATACTTCATATTAATTAAAAAAGTACAGGTCTAAATTAAAAAAGAATTAAGAAGGCTGGCATTGACAGTTTTCAATGCATATTATATGATATTGGAGTTAAAACTTCCAACTATCAGAGAGATAGAATAGGAGAATAACATGGTAAGCGATAAAGTAGTGATCAAAAATCCGACAGGACTTCATCTAAGACCGGCAGGATTGTTTTGTAAAACTGCGATGCAGTACAAGAGCAAGATCACAGTGTACAAAAAGATGAAAAACAAAGAGGTAAATGCAAATGCCAAAAGTGTATTAAGCGTACTGGGTGCATGCATAAAAAGCGGAGATGAGATTACAATTATTTGTGAAGGAGAAGACGAAGAAATAGCACTTTCAGACATGGTTCAACTTGTGAAAGATGGATTGGGAGAATAAGTGGTGTTTATAAACTGGTATATTGTAACAGTGAAGAGACATTAGGAGGAAAAAGAAATGAGCAAAGCAACACTAGTAATCATGGCGGCAGGTATTGGAAGTCGTTTTGGAGGCGGAATCAAGCAGCTGGCTCCAATCGGACCAAATGGAGAGATTATCATGGACTACTCCATCTATGATGCATTAGAAGCAGGGTTTGACAAAGTTGTATTCGTTATCCGCAAAGATCTCGAGAAAGATTTCAAAGAGATCATTGGCAACCGTATTGAAAAAGAAGTAGAAGTAGCATATGCATTTCAAGAGCTTGATGATATTTCAGAAAAATTCAGCGGAAAATTCACAGGAAGAACAAAACCTTGGGGAACAGGTCAGGCAATTCTTTGCTGTAAAGATGTGGTGGATGCTCCATTCCTTGTAATCAATGCAGATGATTATTATGGAAAAGAAGCATTTAAAGAGGCATACAGTTATTTGACAAACCTTCCATCTGCTGATATAATGCAGATTTGTATGGTCAGCTTTGTATTGAAAAATACATTGAGTGATAACGGAGGCGTGACCAGAGGTGTGTGCGAAGTAGACGGACATGGCATGCTTGCAGACATTGAAGAGACACATAACATCGAAAAAGAAGACGGAAAAGCTGTAATCCACAAAGAGGATGGAGATGTATTCCTTGATGTTGATTCACCGGTATCTATGAATATGTGGGGAATTACACCTGAATTTTTTGAGATTCTTAAGACAGGATTTGATGAGTTCCTTGAGAAAACAGAAAGTACAGATCTAAAAGCAGAATATCTGCTTCCGACAATGATTGGAGATCTGTTAAGTGATGGAAAACTGGAAGTAAAAGTACTGCAGTCACATGACCAGTGGTTTGGTGTGACATATAAGGAAGATAAAGAATCTGTAACAGTAGCGCTTCGTGGATTGATTGAAGAAGGAGTTTACCCGTCAAAATTGTTCTAATTTAAGAAAAGGGATGTAAGATGGCAAAACGAAAAGGATCTGCTGGCAATTCTGCACGCAGAAAAAAAAGTACAAATAAGTATTCCCGCAGATCGGGAAGTAATAAGCTGGGGACTTTGTGTATCATTCTTCAGACGATTGCCAGTATAGCCTTAATGGCGGTATTGTATTTGTTAGGAATGATTCCGGACAAGTATCTGATACTGGCAGCAGCAATACTGTTTTTCTTATGGTGTGTGACACTGAATTCACAGGTGGCAAGGAGAAAACGGGGGACTTGGGGAAAAGTATTCAGTTTACTTATGGCAGTTGTGATGTTTACGGGAAGTTATTATGTCGCTCAGGCTAATAATATGATTGGAAAGATCACAGGCAGCAACTATAAAGTAGATAAGATGGTTGTTGCAGTGCGAGCAGATGATTCGGCAGAGACAATAGAAGATGCGGCAGACTATACGTATGGTGTACAGTTTGAGAAAGGTGCTGACAATATACAGACAGCTGTAGCTGATATTGAAAAGCAAGTTGGCGTTGATACGATTGAAGTGAAAGAGTATGATTCCGTTCAGGATCAGGCACAGGCTCTGATTGATGGAGATTGTGATGCAATCATTTATAACAGTGCATATACAAGTCTGATGGAAGAAGCAGTAGATGGCTATAGCGATAAAGTGAAAGTGTTGTATACATTTAATATACGTGTTGAGTTGGATTTCGGAAATTCAACAGGAGCAACAGATGACAGTATTATAAAAGAACCATTTACAGTTTATATCAGTGGTATTGATGTCTATGGTGATGTATCAGAAACAAGCCGAAGTGATGTGAATATTATTGCAGTTGTGAATCCGCAGACACATCAGATTTTATTAGTAACTACTCCGCGTGATTACTATGTACCGATTCCAAAGATTTCAGGCGGTCAGAGAGATAAACTGACTCATGCAGGGATTTACGGAGTAGATGCCTCCATGCGTACACTGGGTGAATTGTATGAGACGGATATTAATTATTATGCGAGATTGAATTTTACTTCATTAATTGATATTGTAGATACACTTGGAGGAATTGATGTATATTCAGAGTATGCGTTTACAACAAGTGAAGATTCTGAACATGTAATGGATGTACAGGAAGGATATAATCACTTCAATGGTGAAGAAGCACTTGCTTTCTGCAGAGAGAGACACAATGTTCCAGGAGGAGACAACCAGAGAGGAAAAGATCAGCAGGCAGTTATTACTGCTATGTTGAAGAAGTGTTTGTCACCGACTATGCTCTTGAAAGCGAATGCGATTATGGAACAGGTGAGCAAAGATGTTGAGACAAATATGTCTCAGGAAGAGATTAACGCATTGATTAAATATCAGTTGAGTAATAATCCGGCTTGGACGATTCAGTCTGTAGCAGCGGAAGGTACAAATACAACTGGTACATGTTATTCCAGTGGTGATACAGAACTCTTTATTATGGAACCGGTTGAATCTTCTGTGCAGAATATTATTGATCTGGCAAACATTGTAGAAGAAGGCGGAGTGTTGCCGGAAGGTGAACAATTGAATTAAATCAGAGGACAGAAAAATAGAGATGATTCTCGTTTTTCTGTCCTTTTTTTGTTTTGAGGCACTTACGAAAAAACAAAAAAATATAAAGAAATGAGAAAAAACAAAAAAAATTCACAGATAAAACACTAAAAAGACAAAAAGTATTTACAAATATAATGAATTGTGGGAAAATATGATATAACAAGATCGTATAAGGAGGTTCCCATATGAAGAGAAAAAAGATAATTGCTTTACTTTGCGTAGCAGCGACTAGTGCAAGTCTTGTTACTCCGGTAATGGCAGAAGAGAATCAAGCTACAGGAACTACACAGGAAGCGGCTGTGGATCAGGAAGCACCAGTCGAAGAAGCGGATGAGAGCAATGTAGAACAAAAGGAAGAATCAAATGCAGATGTAGAACAGTCAGAGACTGAAAAAGTATTTTCAGAAGAGAAAAACGAGCCGTCTGAAAACATAACAGAAGATACAGAAAACGAAACATCAACAGATGAAACAGTTTCGGACAAGAATCTGACAGAATCACTAGATGTTGATGAAGAAGTGAAAGATGGATTTGTTGAAGAAGACGGTAGTGTATATTATTATGAAGCAGGAAAAAAAGTAACAGATACTATTCGCGACTTTAAAGACGAATCCGGATTTGAATATTCATGCTATTTCGATTGGTCTGGAAGAATGATGATCGATAGTGAGGAATGGGTTGAATACACGGATGAAAATGAAAAATCGCATGATGGAATTATACGGGCAGATGAAAATGGATGTTTAATTATCGATGATTGGTATCAGAATCAGGATGGCTCATGGAATTATTATAAAAAGGATTTCATTAGAGCAGAGGATGAAGTTGTAGAAAAATATGGCAAACAATACTATTTGGATTCAGATGGGATTCTAGTAACTGATTCTCAACTTACTATTGGTGGACAGTTGTATCAGGCGGATGCATCTGGAGCAATCACATTGATTCAGGCTTCAGCAAAGGAACATTGGGTGAAGACAAACGGAAAATGGTACTTATTTGTTGATAACAAACTTGTTAAAGATAAATTCTACCTTTATAAAGGGGATTATTATTATTTTGACAATAATGGAGAAATGCAGACAGGTTCGTTTGATACAGAAGACGGAAAAGCTTATATAGCGGATTCAAATGGTATCGTTATTTATACACCAACTGAAGGATGGAATAAAACAAAAGACGGAAAAACATGGTGCTATTATAAAAAAGATAGTGACGGTAATCTTTATCTTCTTAGAGGGGAATTCCTTTCATATAGTGGTTCAAAATACTACCTCGATGGGAATGGCGTTATGGCAACTGGAGTATTTGAAGCCCGGGAAGATGATGGTTATTATTATTACTTTGCCAATAATAGTGGCGAAATTCAGCAAAAGTCAGATTGGATTCACCATGAGGGAGAATGGTATTATTCAAAAGACGGAAAGTTGTACGCTGATGGAGTTAAAACAATTGGTGGTAAAAAATACTATTTCATGTATAATGCAACGATGCTTTCAGGGTATCTTACAGAAACATATCATGACGGCAGTGAAACTCATTATATGACAAATGATTCTGGAGTGATCCAGGAAACAAACGACTGGGTTAAGTATGATGGTGCGTGGTATTTCTGGAGAGATGGCGATATATTGAAAAATGGCATTTATGACATTTGGGGAAAGAAGTATTACTTTAACTATGATGGAGAGATGCAAGTAGGAAGAATTGAGGTTCATGATAGTAATACATTGTACCTGACAGATTCTTCAGGAGCTCTTATAAATACGCCGGAATGGAATACGTACAAAAATAATTGGTATTACATGAATGCAGATGGAAGTGTACGTAAAAATGAGTTCATAAAGTATGGAAATGATCTTTACTATGTTGACTCTGAAGGTAAAATGGTGACTGGAGATTTCTACTTTAATGGGAACAGCTATCATACAGATTCCGATGGAGTTATTCTGAAAAATGACTGGTATCAGGAAGGATATGATTGGTATTATGCAGGAGAAGATGGAGCTTTATTGACACATAGTTGGAAATCAGGTGCAGGTGACGTTTGGTATTACTTAAATGAATCAGGTGCAATGGCTAAAGGAATGTGCTGGGTTTATAATAAGGGTGATTATGATAACGGCAAGTATGAATACTTTGATGATAATGGTATTTGGCAGGAAAATAATCCTATCAAAAAGAATGATTGGTCATTGGTTGATGGCAAGTGGTATTATTACAGTGAGGGCAAGCCATATACAGGATGGGTTGGATCTTACTATATCAGTCATGGTGTAATGTGCACAAATACTTATATAGAGGAAGACGATGACAATAACGCAGATTATTATGTAGATCACCAGGGGGTTTATCAGAGAAATAGCTGGGTTAAAATACCAGGATATGAAGGAGAATATAGTTGGAGATATGCTGGAACAGACGGAAAAATTTTGAAAAATGTGTGGGTCGGTGATTATTACATTAATGGATCAGGTTACATGGTTTCAAATGGAATTGTAGATACAGGATACTATGGCTTATGTAAATTTGCAGACGACGGAAAATTTATTGGCTATGTGAAAAAGTCGGATTGGAATAAAGTTGGTGATAAATGGTATTACGTTGATAGTAATGGGTCACTGTTAAAAGGAAGACAAGTAATCGGAGGAAAAACATATTACTTTAAGGAATGGAATTATGAAATGTATGCAAACACAACAGTATATGATGATGTTAATCATGAATATGTGTTTGTGGGATCAGATGGTACAGTTTCAAAAGCAAATGGCTGGCAATTAGGAGAATATGGCCAATGGTATTATCTTGAAAACGGAATTCCGAAGACAGGGTGGCTTAATTATGGTGGAAAGAGATATTACCTTTCACCGTCGACAAGCACAGGATATAGAGGCGTGTTGGATGAAGATACCGGAGAATACGAGTATTATTTCTTTGATCAGGACGGAGCAGTTTGTAAACCGAATGACGGATGGTTTTCTATCAAATCTGACAATTATACTTATTGGTATTATATAAAGAATGGAGAACCAGTCAGAGATAGTTGGTACAATGATTATAGTTTCAGTTGGGATGGTGCGATGTATACCGGAAGCATATGGACAGGCACAGATGAAAGATATGTATATGATGACAATGGTTATCTTCTGAAAAATGGTTGGCATAAGCTGCATGGCGTTTGGTATTATACAGATGCAAAAGGAAGAGCATATACTGGAGAAAGAAAGATCAACGGGACAACATACTGGTTCACAAATTCTGGTATTTGGGTAAAATAGTAAATTAGTAAAAGTGGTGAAAAATAGTTGAATAATTTAGGGGCAGTCATTAATGGCTGTCCCTTTTGGTGGTGAGAATAGTATCGTGATTTTTCATAGAAATATTGCTGAAACTATTGAAGAAATATAGACAAAGTGGAATGATTGCGATAAAATGATAATCGTGGCAGATTGCTTTGCGATAGTGGAGGAGGAGCAAAAATGTATAAGAGGAAGTTGTTTTATGCGATGTGCTGCCTTACAGCGGTACTTGCGACAGGCTGTGGAAAGAAAGACAGCACGGATACAAAAAATCCAGAACAGGTAGAAAGTCAGGATACTACGAAGACAGACGATGAAAATAAGAGTGATACAAAGAACGATACAGAACAGACAGACGATAAGAAAGAAGAATCGGAGAAAACAAAAAGTGTCATGAAGATTTATTCTATCAATATGAGTTCAGGAGAGATCCAGACAGAAGATGTGGAGACAGATTCTTTGAATGAAGAAAAGATTTGGTCATTACTTCAGGAAAAGTCAGTGATCACTCCGGAATGTGGGATGAATTCTTTCAAAGTGAACGAAGAAGAGAAGACGATAGATCTTGATGTAGATGAAGAATTTGGGAATTATATTCGTTCCATGGGAACAACAGGAGAAACAGAAGTGCTTGCATGTGTTGTAAACACGTATCTGGACAGCTTCCAGTGTGAGAAAATCAAGATAACAGAAGCAGGACGTACATTTGAGACAAGTGGTGCAGTTCTGGCAGGTTATATGACAAAGCAATAGGAAGCGGGGATGTGAAAAAAGTGAAAAATTTATTAAAAAAATGTACGGTATTATTGTTGACAGCGGCAATGTCTATTACAGCGCTACCGGTGACGGCATGGGCTGAGACTCCGGCAGAGTCAGCAGTGATGGGAGCGGAGACAGCTACGGACCATGTAGATGAGAATGCAGTAGATGAAATAACAGATGAAGCAGATCAGGCAGCCAGTACTGAACAGCGCCTAAATTATATGTACATAGATCAGCCTTATCTGGAAACACCGAATACACAGAAGGTAGTGGTATCCTGGGGAGACGGTTCCGAGGGGATTGAACAGATGACCGCAACTGTGCAGGGACCAGTAGGAGAAGAAGTGTGGACTGCAGCACAGGAAACAGATGATATATATCTGTTTGAAAGAGCTTATACAGAGCAGGAAAAGGGAGTCTATTCTGTTACAGAACTGCACGTTACAATTGCGGGAAATGTATATGATTATTCCCTTGCAGATCTTGGAATAGAAGCACTCTTTGGCGTAGATGAAAAATATGAAGGAATCGAAGAGTTACAGCCGGTAAGTGAGGAAGAGGTATCAGCAGATATTGCGGCATACAATATTGATGAATCCGGAAATGTTACTGAGCAGTCAAGTATCGAGGAGGCAATTGTTCAGGCAGAACAGGAAATTCCAGCAATGATGAGTGATGACGGAGTTCAGACACAGTCATCTAATATTGTAGTAGCACTTGATCCAGGACATGATTCAACACACGTTGGCGCATCAGCAAACGGCGTACGAGAAGAAGTCCTTACATTAAAGATTGCACAGTATTGTAAAGCAGAACTGGAAGAGTATGCAGGCGTATCAGTCTACATGACAAGAACAACAGCAGACTGTCCGCATCCGGGCGGAAGTTCTGCTCACGATATTGATCAGAGAGTAGCTGATGCAGCGGCAGCTGTCTATGTCAGCTTTCATTTGAATTCATCTCTATCTTCAGCAGCAAAAGGTGCAGAAATAATCATTCCGAACACAAACTGGAAACCACAGGTCGGAAATGACGGAAAGAAACTGGCTACACTGATCGAGTCAGAACTTGTTGGGCTGGGACTGGAAGAAAGAAAAATTTATTCAAAAAATACAACTGTGAATGAACGTTATGAGGATGGCTCTCTTTCAGATTATTTTACAGTTCAGATTTCTGCAAAGGAGCATGGAATTCCGGGAATTATAGTGGAACATGCGTTTGTGACCAATACATCGGATGTAAATAATTTTCTAAATAATGAAGCTGGACTGAAGAAACTTGGTGTTGCCGATGCGACTGGAATTGCGAAATATTTTGGTCTGTCAAAGGGACAGTGGTATAAGGATTATACTGGTTGGTGGTATGCATCTGGAACAAGCTATTTGAAAAATCAGTGGGCACAGATTAGTGGAAGCTGGTATTATTTTGATTTTAATGGCTATATGGAGACTGGTTGGCAGAAAATTAGTGGAAAGTGGTCATATCTAGGTGGAACAGATGATGGAATTATGCGAATCGGTTGGCAAAAAATAGGAACCAATTGGTATTATTTTAATTCAAGTGGATATATGTTAACTGGTTGGCAAAAAATAGGAACCAAGTGGTATTATTTCGGTGAATCTGACGACGGAGCAATGCGAATCGGTTGGCAGAAGATTGGTGGAGACAGGTATTATTTTGGTGAAGCTAATGATGGAGCAATGAAGACCGGTTGGCAGAAAATAGGAGAGTCCTGGTACTATCTAGGTAGTTCAAATGGTGGATATCTGCAAACAGGTTGGCAGAAAATCGGTGGAGCCTGGTATTATTTTAGTGATAAAGAGAATGGAGCAATGAAAACTGGCTGGCAGAAAGTTGGGAGCACATGGTACTATTTGGGAAGTGCAGACGACGGCTACATGCAGACTGGATGGAAAAAGCTGGGAACAAACTGGTATTACTTTGGTGAATCCAATGATGGAGCAATGCGAATCGGTTTTGCAAAAGTAGGTGGTGCTTGGTATTACTTTGGTGGAACAGACGATGGAGCAATGAAGAATGGCTGGCAGAAAGTTGGAAGCACATGGTACTATTTAGGAAGTGCAGATGGCGGCCACATGCAGACTGGATGGAAAAAGCTGGGAACAAACTGGTATTACTTTGGTGAATCCAATGATGGAGCAATGCGAATCGGTTTTGCAAAAGTAGGTGGCGATTGGTATTACTTTGGTGGAACAGACGATGGAGCAATGAAAACCGGTTGGCAGAAAATAGATGGAACATGGTATTTCTTTAATGATGATGGAATGTATGATTCTACCAAGAAATATGATGAGATTCCAGGGATAAATGATGACAAAATAAATGGAAGTGCCGGCACAAACAATTCGAATACAAATTCTAATGTTGTTGAGGGGACGTATTTGATTGAAGGAGATACCGAAGTAACAGTGGATCAGATGGTAGCTTATTTTGAGGCAAGTAAGAAAGCTTATCCGGAAGATGTAATGCGAAAAGGTGGGGCGGCTACAATCAGAGATTTTTGTCAGATTTATTACGAAGAAGCTGTGGCAGAAGGAATTAAAGCAGAAGTTGCATTTGTACAGGCGATGAAAGAGACAGGTTGGTTACAATTTACAGGTGTTGTGAAAGCAGAGCAGTATAATTTTGCGGGCATGGGAGCAACAGGAAATGGTGTTTCAGGTGAATCATTTAAAGATGTAAGAGAGGGTGTACGTGCACAAATTCAGCATTTGAAGGCATATGGATCAACAAAATCTTTAAATCAGACATGCGTAGATAATCGTTTTAAGTATGTTGAACGAGGAAGTGCAATTTATGTAGAATGGTTAAGTATACCTAACAATCCTAAGAAAAAAGGATGGGCAGCTGCCAATGGATATGGTGTTGATATCGTAAAGATGATACAAAAGATGAAAACAATGTAAAATATACCGTCAGTCGTGATAACGGCTGACGGTATTTCTACTAAAAAGGAGAAGAAAAATGAAATATGATTATTTAGTAGTTGGTTCTGGATTATACGGAGCTATTTTTGCGCATGAAGCGAAAAAACATGGAAAAAGAGTGCTTGTAATTGATAAACGACCGAATATTGCAGGAAACATTTATACAGAAAAAGTTGCGGGAATCAATGTTCATAAATATGGAGCTCATATTTTCCATACAAACAATAAGAAAGTGTGGGATTACATTACACAATTTGCAGAGTTTAATCGTTTTACAAACAGTCCGGTTGCAAATTATAAAGGGGAATTATATTCACTACCTTTTAATATGTACACATTTAATAAAATGTGGGGTGTTGTGACACCGGAAGAAGCTGCGGCAAAGATTGAAGAACAGCGAAAAGAGATTACAGGAGAACCAAGAAATCTGGAAGAACAGGCAATTTCTCTTGTGGGACGTGATATTTATGAAAAGCTGATCAAAGGCTATACAGAGAAACAGTGGGGACGCGATTGTAAGGAATTACCATCTTTTATTATTAAGCGTCTTCCGGTGCGTCTGACATTTGATAATAACTATTTTAATGCGTTGTATCAGGGGATTCCGATGGGCGGTTACACAAAGATGATAAATAACATTCTAGAAGGGATTGAAATTCGTTTAAATAAGGATTATTTAGAACATAAAGCAGAATGGGACGAACTGGTAGATAGAGTTGTGTATACAGGAGCAATAGATGCTTATTTTGATTATAAGTTAGGCACTTTGGAATATCGTTCGGTACGATTTGAAAACGAGCTTCTGGAACAGTCAAACTTTCAGGGAAATGCAGCTGTAAACTATACAGATCGAGAGACACCGTGGACGCGCATTATTGAGCATAAATGGTTTGAGTTTGGAAAAGATGAAGAAGGAAATGATATCCCAGAAACAATGATCAGTCGTGAATATAGTAGCGAGTGGAAACCGGGAGATGAGCCGTATTATCCTGTAAATGATGAGAAGAACAGTGCACTTTATTCGGAGTATAAGAAACTGGCAGGGGCAGAAGAGAAAGTAATCTTTGGAGGACGACTTGGAGAATATAAATACTACGATATGGATACAACGATTGCTTCGGTTTTAGAAAAGTGCGAGGAAGAATTTGAAGCTATAAAATAATACTGTTACTGGATTTTTCAATATGAAGGGAAATGAAAGATGAGTTGGAGTAAGGTAGAAGAGTATAAGAAAAGAAACAAATGGAAGAAGCCTTTGTTGGGAATAATAGGTGCCGCAGCATTTGTAATGTTAGCAAGTTATACTGTAAAAGCTGAAGAAATAGTGGATCAGGATGAAGAGGTTATAAGTGATACAGTCGGCATCGTAGAAGATGAGGGTACAAGTTTTATAGAGACAGAGGACACAGAAGAAACAGTAGAGACTCCGGAGAGGGTTGAAAAGCCGGATGCAGAGGCTGTGGAAGATAATACGGAAGATTTGAATAGTCAGGTGAAAGAGGAAGAGAATACCATAGAAAAGGGATGGGTATCCGAGAATGGATCAAAATATTATCTAGATGAAAAAGGGGAGCGTTGTACCGGATGGTTATTACAGGACGAAGGCTGGTATTATTTGGACGCAGAAAAAGACGGAGCAATGTTTAATGCAGGATGGAAGTATATCAATTCAAGCTGGTATTATTTTGATACTAACGGAGTGATGAAAACTGGATGGTTGTATTATGGGGAACATTGGTATTACTTGTCTTCGTATGGTGATATGTCAGTGGATGAATGGGATTGTATCAATTCAAAATGGTATCATTTCTACAACAGTGGAGAAATGGAGACTGGATGGACATACTATAAAAATAACTGGTATTACTTATCTCCATATGGTGATATGTCAGTGAATGAATGGGATTATATCAATTCAAATTGGTATTATTTTGATAAAAATGGAATAATGCAAACAGGCTGGTTTTTATATAATGGAAATTGGTATTATTTATATCCGGCTAACAATAATGCTGGAAAGTCTATAGGTGCGATGGCTCAAAATACAACAATTGATGGCTATTTTATATCACAGGATGGTATTTGGATAAATGATGAAGCCTATCAGGGTGCGTATAGTGTGTTGAATCAGGTGGGTTGGAATCTTTGGTCAGCATATAATTGGTCAGCAAATCTTCCCTATGTGAATTATTCAAATGATCCATCTCCGGGAAGCAGAGATTTTGCAATCCATGGTTTTCAGACAAAAACAGGAGATTGTTATGTGATGGCAGCTACATTTTATTATATGGCAAAAGCGTTGGGATATGATGCGCATCAGATTGCAGGATACGTTCCGCTGCGCGGAGGCGGACAGGGAGTACATTCCTGGGTGGAGATAGACATGGATGGATCGACATACGTGTTTGACCCGGATTTTACTCATGAAACAAAAAGAAATGGTTATCAGATTACATATGGTATGTCCGGAACATGGAGATATTCAAATTATTACAGAATGAATTAGTGAGAAAAAGGGAGAAATGATGAAAAGAAAAGTACTTATTGCATTATGTGTTTGTATGATTGGTGTGGCCGGTATGACATCAGGATGTGGAGATAAGAAGGAAGAAACACCGGTTGTTGAAGAA
>ERZ791849.243-NODE-243-length-23300-cov-2.74197_pt1 | contig 23300 bp, 14 predicted proteins | sample MGYA00510288_ERZ791849 | MGnify/ENA primary metagenome ERZ791849 (study PRJEB30046, sample SAMN00715262) | human gut metagenome | study: EMG produced TPA metagenomics assembly of the A metagenome-wide association study of gut microbiota in type 2...
CAAAGGGACATTCCGTTTTCTTCAAGAACTTCACGGTAGTCATTGTTTACTTCATAACGATGACGATGACGCTCTTCAATCTCTTTCTTTCCATACAGTTTATAAGCAAGGGAGTTGTCTTTAAGTACACATGGATAAGAACCAAGTCTTAAAGTACCGCCAATATCTTCAATACCAATCTGATCGGACATGATGTGGATGACCGGATGAGTTGTATCTGGATTGAGTTCCATGCTGTGTGCGTCTTTGTAACCGATGACATTTCTTGCAAATTCAACGATAGACAGCTGCATACCAAGGCAGAGACCAAGGAACGGAACGTTGTGTGTACGGGCGTATTTGATCGCTGTGATCTTACCTTCTACACCACGATGGCCAAATCCACCAGGAACAAGAATACCGCTTACGTCAGAGAAGAGTTCTTCAGCATTTTCTTCTGTTACAGTTTCGGAATCGATCCATTTGATATTCACTGTTGTGTGTGTGTAGATTCCGCCGTGCTTTAATGCCTCTACAACACTGATGTATGCGTCATGAAGCTGGATATATTTTCCAACCAGCGCGACAGTAACTTCCTGAGTTGGATGACGAAGGTTTTCAACCATATCAGTCCAGTCAGCAAGATCTGGTTCCGGGCAGTCAAGATGCAGAGATTCACATACAACCTGTGCAAGATGCTCTTTCTCCATGGCAAGTGGTGCCTCATAGAGATATTCTACATCCAGGTTCTGAAGTACATGGTCAGCCGGGAGATTACAGAACAGAGAAATCTTGTTTCTCATCGCATCATCCAGTGGATATTCGGAACGGCAGACAATGATATCCGGCTGGATTCCCATTCCCTGAAGTTCTTTTACACTTGCCTGTGTCGGTTTTGTCTTCATTTCCTGAGATGCTCTTAAATAAGGAATCAGAGTAACATGGATCAGAATAACATTTTCTGCTCCGCGCTCATGTTGAAACTGACGGATGGATTCAAGGAAAGGCTGGCTTTCAATATCACCTACTGTACCGCCGACTTCGATGATAGCAATCTCAGTATCTGTTGCAGCCGGATTACGGTAGAAACGGCTCTTGATCTCATTTGTAATATGAGGGATTACCTGAACAGTTCCTCCGCCAAAATCTCCGCGGCGTTCTTTCTGAAGAACGGACCAGTAGATCTTTCCTGTTGTAACATTGGAATTCTTTGTCAGGCTTTCATCGATAAATCTTTCGTAATGACCAAGGTCAAGGTCAGTTTCTGCACCGTCATCCGTAACGAAAACCTCTCCGTGCTGTACCGGGTTCATTGTACCTGGGTCAATATTGATGTAAGGATCGAATTTCTGCATAGTCACAGTGTAACCACGCGCTTTCAAAAGTCGTCCCAAAGATGCAGCTGTAATTCCTTTTCCAAGACCGGATACAACTCCGCCTGTAACAAATACATATTTTACTGCCATAGTGTCTTTCCTCCTCCGTGAATAGTTGTTATCAAAAAAAATACTTTCCAAGTATACACCTATTCAGAAAAAAATTACAATACTTTTTTGATAAAAACATATAAAAAAGATGGGGTGAAGCTGTTTTGACGAGGTGATGTAAAGAAGCAAAGGCGAAAAAACCTTGTAAAATGGGAGAAATGCAGAAAAAACCTCTCAGACAGCAGGTGGATATACCTGAAACTGCAGAGAGGTTTTTATGATATCTTTCTGTATTGGAAAGGATTTGTCTTTAGCTTAAAATCTGATGTTCGTTCACAGCTTCACTTGTGAGCTGTACTCCAAGCTTTTTAAATGTCTTGATATCAACACTTGAAAGCATTACAGAAGTATGAGCCTGGCAACCTTTCAGTTTCGGAAGCTGGGAGAGCGCAAGCTCAGCGATTGGATTGACAGCAGCACTTGCGGAAAGTGCGATCAGGATTTCATCTGTATGAAGACGAGGGTTCTTGCTGTTCAAGTAATCTACTTTCAGTTTTTGGATTGGTTCAATCGCCTCCGGAGAGATGATATGGACATTATGATCGATGCCGGCCAGCTCTTTCAGTACATTTACAAGAAGGGCAGCACTCGCACCGAGCAGGTTGGAAGTTTTTCCGGTAATGATGCGTCCGTCTTCAAGTTCCAGTGCGGCGGCAGGTCCACCTGTTTCCTGAGCACGCTCCAGTGCCTTGACAGCAACTTTTCGGTCAGAAACAGTGATCCCTTCCATATTCATAAGAAGCTCGATTTTCTCAGCTTCTTTCTCAGAAGCATCACCTTTCAGAAGCGCATTGAGTGCTGCATAGTAGCGTCGGATGATCTCCTGGCGAGAAGCTTCGCGGCAGGCCTCATCATCACAGATACAATTTCCGGCCATATTTACCCCCATGTCTGTAGGTGATTTGTATGGGCTGGAACCGTAGATCTTCTCGAAGATTGTATTCAGAACAGGGAAGATCTCCACGTCACGGTTATAGTTTACAGTTGTTACACCATAAGCTTCAAGATGATATGGGTCGATCATATTTACATCATTAAGGTCAGCTGTAGCAGCCTCGTAAGCGAGGTTTACCGGGTGTTTCAGTGGCAGATTCCAGATAGGGAATGTTTCGAACTTCGCATATCCGGCTTCGATTCCGCGCTGGTGCTCCTGATATAACTGAGACAGGCAGACAGCCATCTTTCCACTTCCAGGTCCCGGAGCTGTTACAATAACAAGTGGATGTGAAGTCTCGATATAATCGTTCTTTCCGTAACCGTTCTCGCTGACAATCAGCGGAATGTTGGATGGATATCCCGGAATGTTGTAATGAATGTATACAGAGATTCCAAGATTCTCAAGGCGGTTCTTGAACAGAAGTGCACTTTCCTGTCCGGAGAACTGTGTGATCACAACACTTCCTACGAAAAGTCCCTGCTCACGGTAAGTACCGATCAGACGGATTACATCAGAATCATAAGTGATACCAAGATCTCCACGGATCTTATTCTTCTCAATGTCTTTTGCACTGATTGCAAAGACGATCTCAGCCTGGTCACTGAGTTCCTTTAAGAGACGCAGCTTGCTGTCAGGCTCAAATCCCGGAAGTACACGGGATGCATGATAGTCATCAAAAAGCTTGCCACCGAACTCAAGGTAGAGCTTGCCACCGAATTTTCCGATACGTTCGCGGATATGTTCGGATTGCATTTTCAAATATTTGTCATTGTCAAATCCAATTTTCATCTTTTTCTCTTCCTTATTATAAAATTTGCCGAACTGTTATTAAAACTGTTAACAGATAGACCTGTTCTAAACAGGCATTACTTTTCTAGTATACTATGAAATGGCACGTTTTTACAATATTTTCATAATCTTTTTATTGATTTATGGAAATCCACTATTTATAATGGTAAGAAGTAGTTATTTTTTACACATGATGATGTAAAATGCAGATGAGAAAATAACCACTATTCAAGTTTTGGAGGAAGACAATGGAGAATAACAATAAAAACAATGGACCGAACAAGAACCGACAGGGTTGGGGAATTATTTTGTTCACTACCTTGTTGGTTACTTTTGTTGTTATGGGCCTATATTCTATGATGCAGGGCGGAAGCGCTTCTGAGATCAGCTATGATAAATTTCTGAAATTAGTTGATAATGGAAAAGTAGAGTCTGTTACATTTACCAATTCAAGGATTAATATCGTTTTGACAGATGACGCCAGAAAGGAAAAGGCAGAGGGAAAACTTACAGAAGTAAAGGATAATGAGAAAGCTTCTGCAGACCAGAGTGATAGTTCAGATTCTAAGGAAAGCGAAGATCAGGAAAATGTTATGGACAGTCTGCTTGGCCAGATCAGTCAGATGCAGGGGAGCTCCAAGAGCAAGGAACCGGATTATTACACAGGAAATGTATCAGATGACACACTTGTAAAGCGTTTAGATAAGGCAGGGGTAGAGTTTAAATCCCAGATTCCGGATACGGCAAGTTCACTGATCATGGATATCTTCATCACAGTGATCCTTCCGATCGTACTTCTTGTATTCATGTTTAATTTCCTTATGAAGAAGATGTCTAAGGGCGGCGGCATGATGGGAATCGGCAAGAGCAATGCCAAGATGTATATGGAGAAGCAGACAGGTGTGACATTCTTAGATGTTGCAGGTGAAGATGAAGCGAAGGAGTCCTTGCAGGAAGTTGTTGATTTCCTGCATAATCCTGGAAAATATACAGGTATCGGAGCGAAGCTTCCGAAGGGAGCACTTCTTGTAGGACCTCCGGGAACAGGTAAGACACTTCTTGCGAAAGCAGTTGCAGGAGAGGCGAAGGTTCCGTTTTTCTCCTTGTCAGGATCTGCATTCGTAGAGATGTATGTCGGTGTAGGTGCTTCCCGTGTGCGTGACCTGTTCAAACAGGCACAGCAGATGGCTCCATGTATTGTATTTATCGATGAGATCGATGCAATCGGTAAGAGCCGTGACAGCGCACTTGGCGGTGGCGGTAATGACGAGCGTGAGCAGACATTAAACCAGCTTCTTACAGAGATGGATGGATTCGATACGAATAAGGGACTACTTGTTCTTGCAGCAACAAACCGTCCGGAGATACTTGATCCGGCGCTGTTGAGACCGGGACGTTTCGATCGCCGTATCATAGTAGATAAGCCGGATCTGAAAGGTCGTGTCGAGATTCTTAAGGTTCATGCGAAGGATGTTAAGATGGATGAGACAGTCAATCTGGAAGAGATTGCGCTTGCAACTTCAGGAGCAGTTGGATCAGATCTTGCCAATATGATCAATGAGGCTGCAATCACTGCAGTTAAGCATGGCAGACAGGTTGTCAGCCAGAAAGACCTCTTTGAGGCAGTGGAAGTTGTACTTGTAGGTAAAGAGAAGAAAGACCGTATCATGAGTGCAGAAGAGCGAAGAATCGTATCTTACCATGAGGTTGGACATGCGCTTGTCACAGCACTTCAGAAGAATACAGAACCGGTACAGAAGATCACAATCGTTCCTAGAACAATGGGAGCACTCGGTTATGTAATGCAGACACCGGAGGAAGAGAAGTTCTTAAATACGAAGAAAGAGCTTGAAGCAATGATCGTTGTTGCACTCGGTGGACGTGCAGCAGAAGAGATTGTATTTGACACTGTTACGACAGGTGCATCGAATGATATCGAGCAGGCAACGAAGATCGCCAGAGCAATGATCACACAGTATGGTATGTCAGAGCGCTTTGGTCTGATGGGACTTGAATCTGTTCAGAGCCGATACTTAGACGGTCGTGCAGTTCGTAACTGTGGAGAAGCGACAGCAGCGGAGATCGATGAAGAGATCATGAAGATGCTCAAAGCTTCCTATGAAGAAGCAAAACGCCTCTTGAGTGCGAACAGAGATGCTCTTGATAAGATTGCAGCCTTCCTGATCGAGAAAGAGACGATCACAGGTAAGGAATTTATGAAGATCTTCCGTGAAGTGAAGGGAATCCCTGAACCGGAAGAAGCAGATGGAGAAAAGAAAGAAGAGCAGGAGTCTGGAAGAATCCTGATGAAGCCGACAGAGACACAAGCAGCAGAGCCAGAAACAGTGAAAGAACCGGAAACACAGGCAACAGAAATACAGCCACAAGAAACGGTGGAAGAAGAAAAGTCAGAGTAAGAGCTGATTATCAGTATTAAGAGTTTCGCAGATGAATAGGAAAAGTCATTTGCGAAACTCTTTTTCTTTGATGAAAACATGTTATAATGAAATGAGGCAAAATGTGCCAGGGTATATCAGCTGGGAGATGACTCCCACCTCTATAGGTGGTGAGAAACAAGCTAGTATCAGTGGTGGGAGTCAATCCCCCAGCTGATATAGCCTCCGGCAGGATTGCAGAGGTGCGCAGTAGAAGTATGTCATGCAATTGCATGACGCGCACCTCGCAGCAAGAATGCCGAGGCATTCTTGAATGCAAGGCACAGAAGATGCAAAACATCAATCAAGACAGTAGCAAAAAAACAGGAGACATTGGGATGACAAAAGCAGTATTTTTTGATATAGATGACACCATTTATGATTATATTGGAGCGCATAATAATACGATGTCGGTGATGAAAGAATGGGCATATGAGAACTTAGGCATAGCAAAAGAAGACTTGGAGAAATATGTTGCCGAGGCAAGAGTGAAGGCAGATGACAGAGCCGGAAGAGATTATGCGGTGAACCATAATCGCCTGGTGAGATTTCAGTGTATGCTGGAGACACTTGGAAAGCCAGTTTTCCCATATGCGTATGAGATGTATAATCTGTACTGGGACACATTGATCGATCAGATTATTCCATCTCCTGGAATTGAAGAGTTGATGAAAGAATTGAAACAGCGAGGCATTTATATCGGTATAGGATCCAATATGACTTCAGACGTCCAGTATCGGAAGATATTAAAGCTTGGATTAGGTAAGTATATTGATGGAATTGTGACAAGTGAAGAGGCTGGCGAGGAAAAACCGCATCGAAAACTTTTTGATCTCTGTGTTGAAAAAGCAGGAGTGATGGTGGAAGAAAGTATCTTTATCGGAGACAGCATCGCACATGATGTGACAGGAGCACAGAATATAGGAATGCCGGTGATCTTGTATCGGCCGAAGGAAAATGTGAATGAGATCGAGTGGATTCAGACAGAGAAGGGAAAATGTCCGGTTATTGCATATTTTTCTCAGTTTTTTGAAGCAGAGAAGATGTTATAAGAAATGAAAAAGATGTAAAAGAAACTTTAATAGGAATAAAAAGGAGACATAAGAAAAAACATGAAACTGGTCGAAAAAGTTCCAAAGGATCTATATAAAATATTTGGAAGTAAATATATGGAATTCTATATGCAGTTTCTGGTAGCGCTTTATGAGGAGAGCAGTCAGTCTTTTTCTCTTCTCGGGCTTACGGAACGAGAGTGTCAGATGATCATGAATGAACGACTGGCGAAGATGGCACTGGACTGGAGTGAGGCAAGAGTCGATGAGGAAGGAGAACTGATCACCAGAGCCAACATGGCATCAGTCAGTCTGAAGCATTTTGAAGACTGGGGATGGCTTAGAAGGGATTATGATGAAACGTTGAATAGTTATGTCGTTTCATTTCCGGAATACAGCCAGCTGTTTGTAGAATTATTTCAGAAATTATACAGTGAAAATGACGGTAAGGAACGAGAGAGTGTGCTTACGGTATACAGTCATCTCTATACCTACAGTTTAGACAAAGAGAAGAATAATGAGATTTTAAAAAGTGCGCTTCATACATCAAGAGCACTTCTGCAGATGCTCGCGAACATGCAGGAAGGAATGCGTGGATATTTCGATGAACTGTCGAAGCAGCGAAGTTTTCTTGGAATTCAGGAAGTTCTGGTGAAAGAGATCAATAACAGTGATAGCAAAAAATATGCGATATTGACTACAACAGACAGCTTTTATCGATACAAAGAAGCTGTAAAAGAGTTGATCGAAGAAAATCTGGAAAAGACAGAAGCAAGAAAATACTCATTTGAAACAGAACTCTTAAGTGAAGAAGAAAATACGAGGAAATCTTATCGTCTGCGAAGAATGATCGAGATCTGTGAAGAGGCGACAGATATGCTCTATAAGATTTCGAGAGAGTTTGATGCGATTGAGCGAAGATATAATAAGCTGATTGAACAAAAGACAGTATTTGCAAGCCGTGCCGCAGCAAGAATCCGGTACATTATGATGGAAGGTGTAATGGAAGAAGATCAGACAGTCGCACTGATTAATCTGATTAATGAAAGTGGCAAGTCGGAAGAGATTCTGGATAAGTTATCTTCAAAACTTAGGTGTTCGGAGCCATATAAGATTATGACAGAGAAGAGTCTGTATCAAAGACGTGAAAATCAGAAGGAAAAGTTCACTCCACAGGCGGTAACACCTGAGAAATCACAGGAAGAGAATATGACAGAATTTGTCCTGGAACCACTGTATACGCAGAAAGAGATCAGAGATTTCCGAAAGAAAAATGAACAGAATGGAAAATTCACAGTGACAAAAGATACTGTAAAATCAATAGAAGATTTGGAGAAGTTATTTATGGTATGGCAGCATGCAACAGAATCTGCGGACAGTAAGGCACAGATTGAAGTGGCGCAGGAGATGGAGAATGAGGCTGGTTTCCGATTTTCAAAACTTACGATAGAGGGAGTAGAATCAGATGGTTAATTATATGGAAGAATTGTCAGTGACAGAAGCTGATAACCTGAAGAAAACAATTGCTGCATTATTCAGACAGACATGTATTTTACAGATGAAATATGATCCTGTAACACTTGTCCCAAGAGACAACCTGCATTATGAGATCTGTACAAGACACAGAAAGTTTATTGAAGACTATCTGTCTGTTTTAAGCTGTGAATTAGTGCATGACCCACAGGAACACATTTACCGTTTACATGGAGATGGAATCGCGATAGAAAAGATAAATGCCACCGTTACAAAAGTAATCTTACTGGTTAAATTAATTTACAGAGATAAGATTTTAGGAGAAGGCTTGAAAGCTACAGTGACGAATCTGGCGGAGATTCGTGAATATGGAAAGAATACGAATCTGATTAATTATAAGCTTACGATGGGTGAGTGGAAAGAAGCTTTCTATGTGATGAGTAAGCATCAGATCATTGAAGTGCCGGGAGCAATCCAGAATGTTGAGGATGAGACTCCGATTTATATCTACAGCACGATCAATCTATATTGTGGAAGCATGGATATTACTGCGTTGATCAAAGAATATCAGGAAGAGCAGTACGCAGAGGAAGAGATTACAGAAGAAGTTTCTGAACAGGAAATCCAGGAAGAAGCAGAGGGAGGTGTGGAAGATGAAAGAGAAACAGTCGAAGAAAATATTTACTAGAATGTTAATGAATAACTGGGGCGGTATCAGTCACAAAGTGATGGAGTTCCATGAGTATGTGAATCTTTTCAGTGGGAAAAGTGGATCTGGTAAGTCTACTGTTATGGATGCGATCCAGGTTGTTTTATATGGAAGTATATCTTCCACATTCCTGAATAAAGCGGCGGATGACGCGAAGAACAGGCGGAGTGTTCTAAGTTATCTTAGAGGAGCGCAGAAAGACGGTTCCTTTAACCGAGAAGACCAGGACTTCTGTTCTCAGATCGTCTTGGAGATTAAGGATACAGGAAAGAATACATATACTTGTATTGGTGTTTCATTTGAGGTTGGAGAGGCAGATACAGACATCAGGAAATATTGTTTCTTCAGTCATTCCGGAAAGATTCCGGAGGATGAATATCTGACAGAAGAAGGTGTTCCGTATACAATCGCGAAACTTAAAAAACTGGTAGAAGCAAGAATAGAATCGGCTGATAATAGAGGACGCGGAGATGTGAACCGTGTATATCCATCGAAAGAAGCATATTTGAAAACAGTTTATGATGCAATCTTTGGTTATGTAGAGCCGGGGCGTATGATGACAATGGAGAAAAGCGCGATTGCACTTCGTATGACGAACGGAACGGGACAATTTATCAAGGATTATATGTTCCCAAAGAGCAAGGAAGACACTGTTGCAACAATCAGTGATCAGCTTGGCGCTTACCGTGAGATCAAGGAACGCGTAGAAGATCTGGAGCAGAGAATTAAAATGCTTGACGAGATTAGTCAGCATAATCTAGCCTTGCAGAAAGCAAGAGCTGATAAGATCTATGTAGAACGGATACTGAAATATATTGAAATTGAAAATTGTAAGGCACATTTGCAATCGAAAGAGGATGATCTGCAGGATATTCTCAAGAAGATTGAGGAAAAAGAAGAAAAGAGAAAATCTTATTTGGCAGAGAAAGACACTTATACAAAAGAGCAGGTGGAAGTTGAAGCAGAACTCAAGGCCAGTGATTATGGTCAGAAGGAGAAGGAGTTAAAGGAGATTGAGAATACCATTCAGCTTCTGGCGACGAATTCAGAACAATGGAGAGATATTGTAAAAGGTCTTTCAGCCTGGGAGGAAGACGATGAAGTCAGTGCTTATGTGAGCAATCAGGCGCTGCATAGAATTGATGATATCCGAGATGGTGTTGTGAGTGAAGATTCGATTGAAAAGCTAAAGCAATATTTAAGTGATGCGCTTGACAACATCAATACAGAATTAGGCGATGTTCGTGAAAGAATTCGTGAGAATCAGAAAGAACTTCAAGAGAAGCGGGAGATGGTAGAAGACCTCAAAAATGACAGAAAACCATATCGTGCGGAATTGAAGCGTGCAAGACAGGAATTACAGAATATACTTAGTACTCAGTATGGAAGAACGATCCATGTAAATATCTTTGCGGACTTGTTTGATATTACGGATGAAGAGTGGAAAAATGCAATCGAAGGACGTATGGGACGTGTGAAACACAGTCTGGTGACAGCACCTGAATATACGTTAGATGCTGCGAAAGCATTTCGCAAAATGAAGCAGGTGAAGGGGATCGAGGATGTCGAACTCATGGATACTGCGGCAATCGTGAGAGACAAGCCGAAGGCAGACGAGAATACACTGTACGAGTGTGTGCGCGCAGAGGAAGCTTATGTAGATACTTGTCTGAAGCGATACTTAGGCCGCATTAAGAAATGTGAGATGGTGGAAGAACTTCATGAGACGAGAGATGGTGTCACAAAGGACTGCTATTCTTACAGCAATTACATTTTCCGACATTTGAGAAAGAATGATTATGAGAAATATGCCTGCATCGGAACGAAAGTGTCAAAGGCGAAGCTTCTTGAGCTGGAAGAAGAGGCTGCGAAGCTGAAAAAAGAAGTGGAAGAGGACGGACGCGTTGAGATAGCACTGCGTGCAGCACAGAAATTCGAGTGTCTGAACCAGAGCACAGAACAGATCATGCATCTTTCAAAAGCAGCAGAACAGTTGCAGGGTTATTATGAAAAACAGGAAAAGTTACGTCTGGAAGTAGAAGAACTGAAAAGAGGAGACCGGACAGTCGAGCTGAAGAAGAAAAAGCAGGAATTACTGCAGTTGCTTAAGAAAAATGCAGAGATTCTTGATAGCATTCAAAGTGAAGTAGTACAGTATGCGAAGACACAGGGACAAATCGAGAGTAATATCAAATCATTTTCAGAAAAGATAAACTTCCTGACAGAGGGATTTGTTGTCAACGAACAGCTTCAGAATGAAGTAACAGATGCGTTAAAAGTACAGAGCGAAGCAGCTTATAAGAGAGACAAGACAAAAGAAAAGGATGCTTTGGAAACGTTGGAAGAGACGGAGAGAGAAGAACTGCAAAGAAGTAGAAATAAGTTCAATAATGCTTATCCGGCCTATGGTTTTACAGGAATAGAACATGAAAATGATGTGTATGACAAAGTGCTGAATCAGTGTAGGAAAGATTTTGAACCGAAGTACAAGGAAGAATTCGATAAGCAGTATAATCTGGTTTACTATACATTGCGTGAAAATGTGATTGCTTCCATTCATGGTGAAATCAAGGCAGCTTACAGACATAAAAAAGAGATCAACCGTCTGCTTGCGAAGATCAAGTTCTCAGATAGTATTTACCAGATTGATATCATACCGGCTCAGAATGAAAACGGACAGTTCTATGAGATGCTTACAGCACCTGAACTAGACAGTAAAGTGTTTGATGACTACGGATTTGAAGGTCAGTTAAGTCTTGGTGAGGATGAGTTCTATCAGAAGTATGAAGAAGATATCAAGCGTCTGACTGAGAAGTTCATGCCTCCGAAGGAGGAAGATGCAAGATCCTTAAGCCAGTATCGTCAGCAGATGGAACAGTATGTGGATTATCGTAATTATCTGACTTTCAGTATGTATGAAAAGGTAGAGGATGAGAATGGAAATGTCCGCAAAAATGCAGTCGATGATATGGCAGGCCGTGACTCCGGAGGAGAGGGACAGAACCCGAAATATGTCGCACTGCTTGCAGGCTTTGCGATGCTCTATATGCAGCAGACAAACCGTGATTCCAAGATCCGCTTAGTACTTCTTGATGAAGCATTTTCCAAGATGGATAAGGAGCGAAGTGAAGTATGTCTGCACTACGCAAGAGAGCTGGAGCTGCAGCTGATCGTATGTGTACCGGATGAACGTCTACAGTCGCTGATACGAAATGTAGATTGTGTCTATGGATTCCGAAGACATCAGAATCAGGTGTCTATGATGCACATTGATAAAGGTGATTACCTTGATATGGTTGAGGGAAATGAATAAGGAAAGAGTATGGAATGAAGAGAATCTGCCGTTGGCAAAATGGCTGATTGATAAGACGAATACAAAGGACTATCGCATAGGAAATCTCTCAGGAATGAAACATCCAAAGGTGGATGGGAATCTTTTGAAAACAGTAGGTGGCAGAGACGAACTGGTCAGACAGGCAAAAGTTTTGGAACGAGTTCCGGCATTAGGCGGAGAAGAATATCTGCATTTTGACTGGAGAGAAATGAATACGGATATCACGAAGATTGATTATCGCGTAGAAGTGATTCCAAGATTATGTGAATTGATCGGAATCATGGATCCTGGAGAACGTCAGTTACAGGCAATTTCAAGAATATGCAAACTGCAGGTGGATGTATCTGAAAGCTGTCTGTGCGCTTATTGCGATCATGTGTTAGAACAGCTGAATAAAGGAAATACAAAAGAGTTATCCAAAGCGGAGGATGAAGAATTTCTTAAATGCCTGAAAGCATTAGCTGCTCTGAAAGAACCGGAATGGAAGCGTGTGTTCAGCTCCAAAGTATTTGAAAAGAAAAATGATATCACACCATCTAAAGTTTTCGAACGTATTTATCAATGTGCAGTTATTGAAGCTTTGAAATACTCTCCGCAATATGAAGAGGGCATGTCAGATGATGAGATACTGGCAGTACATGGAATATTGAGTTATTCTCAGACATTAGAATGGAAAGGTGCTGTGGAGTATTGCCTGACAGATCAAAATGGCATAGCGAGCGAGGAGAAAATTGACACTTCTTCGAATTATTATGGAACAGTACTTAATGCACAGACATTAGAGCATGCTATTCCAACTTTACGAAATAGTGTTGAAAAAATCATTGTGATTGAGAATAAAGCGAATTATGAAAGTATGGAATATGATCCAAAAGTTTTGTATCTCTTTTGTCATGGCTACTTTTCGCCAAAAGAAGTTCGTTTTTTGCAAATGTTAATGAAGACAGCACCGGAAGAAATCCGGTGTTATCACTGGGGAGATATGGATTACGGTGGAATACAGATCTTTTTATACAATGAGAAAAACATTTTCCCAAATCTGATTCCATGGAAGATGGACGCTCCCTCTTATAAGGCAGCGTTGGAAAATGGAAAAGGAATTAAGCTAAGTAGCGGAAAGCAGAAAAAGTTAGAGGCATTAAATGCCGGTAAATTGGAAACGCTGAAACAGTGCATATTGGAAAATAAGATGGAGATCGAGCAGGAGATGTTAATATAAAAACGTCTCGATTTCATCTACAGTCATCATATTGTATACACTCTTATGAAAAGCGGCAGCAACTTCGAGTTCCTCATAACTACTTTCTTCAAAATCATAACCATCTTGAAAAGCACAGGCGAGAAGAGTTTTAAACTCCTCGCCTTCTTTACTGTCCAGATAATCTTTAAGCATCATGCAGCACGCATGAATATTATTGTAATATTTCTGATAATCCGGATGAAACTCAAGCAGCAAAGGACTGGTTGAGAATGCAAACAAAGTAGTAGGGCGAATCAGCGGACGATATAGTAACCGCCATTTTTTTATTTGCCTTTCATCAGTTGCAAAGAGTGTGAGAGATTTCTTCAATTCTTCCACAAAATCAGGATAGTCTTCCGGTGTGAGTGCAATAATTTTCTGGTTGCGCAAGTATTGATTTACATTAGCGGCATCCAATTGTTCAGGGGAAAGAGCCTGTAGGTATTGCGCCATAACTTTTATTATAAAGAAGGAAAATTATGGGAGACGGAATAAAGGAGAGTTCGATGACTTCCGGAAACAGTGAAAACAGCAGATACGATCCGTGTGGACCAGATTGCAGATTCGGTAGGAAAAGAAATCGAACTCAATCCACAGAACAAGAGAATCCGTGCTTATCATTATAAAAATGAAAAACAGGAAATCTATTATTTCGTAAATGAAGATGAGGCTGTATACAGTGGAGAAATCCGTGTTCCGTATCTGGAATCCTGCTACGCCTATGATGCATGGAATGGAACAAAGATGGCTCAGGAATATCGAGCAGAAAAGGAAGACGCAACGATCCTGTCAATGAAACTGCGTCTTGGAGAGAGCCGGATTGTGGTTGTTGAACAGGAGAAAGAGACGGTATCTCAACTAGAGAAATCCTTGTTTGAAATGATGTATGGGGTGGAAAAAGAGAAGATTCCAGTGAAGAAGAACTGGGAGATCGGAACCTGTCGTTCGATTGCTTATCCGAAGTTCTCCAATTTCCAGCCAATCACAAAATTTGAGGATTATGGAAAGAAAGAGAAGAAATTCTCGGGGTTCATTGCCTACAGAAATCAGATGGAGAGAATGACATCCGAATTGAAGTGGCAACTACGCTGGAACGGGAACGTGGAGCGAATAAAGGAAAACAGGCACCGATTGGGATTTATAGTACGGTGAAAATATATCAGATTTAATATGGATTAAAATCTTATTCATTCCGATACTGTGTTGGTGTCAATCCAGTTATTTTTTTGAATACAACGGAAAAATGGCTCGGATTGGCAAAACACAGTTCATCACTGATCTCCTGCATATCGATCGAAGGATTTTTGAGCATTAATTTTGCATACGCAATCCGTTTTTCCATGATGTATTCAGAGATAGAAACACCGGTTTCCTTTTTAAAGCAGGTGGAGAGGTAATATTTTGTATATCCGAGTGTATTGGCAAGTTCTTCCAGGTTGATCTTCTCTCTATAATGTGTGTCCAAATAAGTGATACATTCACGAATCATTGGATTTTTAATCGCAGAGAGTGTGGCTTCATGTACCTGATTGGTGATATCAAAATACATCGTCTCGATCAGCTGTATGACTTCTGTAATGTTGCTTGCAGCTTCAATCGACTGGATATAGTAATCGCTGCAGGTGTAAGCTTTCTCAAATGAAATTCCCCCCTGAATGGCAGCACGTGTGAAGATCGTGACAAGACCGATTCCCTCATCTTTCTTCTGGCGCAGAGGATCTCCCGGACACATGGTACCGACCTGTGCGGAAGAGATCTGGTTTGAAAAATCAGGAAAAGGAATTCCATCCTGTACACTTTGGGAAAGGAGTGTTTCATAGTAGTAAGGGGAATGTTCGGAAGCAGTGAAATCCTCTTCCTTCTCTTTGCTCTGTGACATTGGATTTTCCTGTAATTTAATATCATTCACTGTAATTAGTGCATCATTCAGTGTATAGTAGAGCTGACAGACATAGTGACTCAGAAAAGCGGTTGGAAGAACCGGAATCTGGTCAATCAGGCTGAGCAGCTCTGTTTTTGATTTTACGGACATATTTTTGATGTCCATTTTTTCTTTTATATAACTGTCAGAAGTGTAGGAACTGAAGACAGGTCCAAGCAGATGAATATTGACGAGTTTTTTCTGTTCCGTATAGGCAGGAACGGCCGCCCATAGAAAGAAAAAGTCATCGAATAAGAAGAATGGTTCCATGGAGGACTGAAAGTGCTGCTTCATATATGTATTGCAGGAACTTAAAGAAAAAATATTCTTTAAAGGAGCGGAATCCGGATGATTGCTGTAGGAAAAATCGTATTCCGGTGTCAGGTGCCAGGAATAGAGTGATGCAGTATTTAAAAATAAGTCTTCCATATAGTTCAGATATGCGTAATTGCTCAAATGTAGTCCCTCCCAATTCTTTCACGTTATTAGCTTTCAAATTTCTCTCCACTATTATATATTAAAAAATACGAATTTCTATCACAAATTAATGAAAATAAAAATAGAACATGAAAATGTAATAGAAAACAAGAAATTATAACAGAAATAAGACTTGAAGTTTGCTAACATGGACTCATCAGAAAAAGGAATGGAGGAAAAGCAATGGAACGTGACTTGAAGAAGTTGGTAGCGTCCATGACACTGGAAGAAAAAGCCGGGATGTGTTCTGGGGCAGATTTCTGGAATACAAAGGCTGTGGAACGGCTCGGAATTCCAGGCGTGATGATGTCTGATGGTCCTCACGGAATTCGGAAGCAGGAAGGGGAAGCAGACCACCTTGGATTGAATGAGAGTGTGGAAGCAGTTTGTTTTCCGGCAGCCTGTGCAACAGCGAGTAGCTTTGATGTAGATCTGATCCGTCAGATGGGAGAAATCCTTGGAGAAGAATGTCAGGCAGAGGACTTGAGCATGCTGCTTGGACCGGCAGTAAATATCAAGAGAAGTCCGCTGTGTGGAAGAAACTTTGAATATTTTTCGGAAGATCCTTATCTTACAGGAAAGATGGCAGCAGCTTACATCAATGGCGTGCAGAGCTGGGATGTAGGAACGAGTATCAAGCATTTCGCAGTGAACAACCAGGAGTACAAAAGAATGTGTGTTTCTTCAGAAGTATCGGAACGTGCATTTCGTGAGATTTATCTTCCGGCATTTGAGGAAGCTGTGAAAGAAGCTCAACCGAAAACAGTAATGTGTAGTTATAATAAGATCAACGGAGTGTTTGCTTCCGAGAATGAAGATCTGCTGACGAAAATCCTGCGAGACGAATGGGGATTTGAAGGCTATGTTGTGACAGACTGGGGCGCAGTCAACGACAGAGTCAAAGGATTGAAAGCCGGAGTAGATCTGGAAATGCCATCAACTGGTGGGTATAATGATAAGAAGATTGTGGAAGCGGTCAAGAGTGGAGAACTGGACGAGAAAGTGCTCAATCGTGCGGTGGAGCGAATGCTGAAAGTGATCTTTTCTTATGTGGATCACAGACATTCGGAAGCAGTCTTTGACAGAGACAAAGATCATGAAAAATCCGTAGAGATTGAGACAGAATGTGCAGTTCTTTTGGAAAATAACGGCGTCCTTCCAATGAAGGAAGAACAGAAGATTGTTTACATCGGTGAATTTGCAGAAAAGCCGCGTTATCAGGGCGGTGGATCAAGCCATATCAATTCAAGCAAAGTAGTGTCCGCATTAGAAGCAGCACAGGAAAAGAACAGGAATGTAACTTATGTGAAAGGCTTTTCCAGTGAGAGGGATGAGATCGAGGCACAGGAAGTAGAGAAGGCCGTTCAGGCTGCGAAAGAAGCAGACATTGCAGTTGTTTTCGCAGGTCTGCCGGATGCATTCGAGTCCGAGAGTTATGACCGGAAAGATATGAAGCTTCCGGCGTGTCAGAATCATCTGATCGAAGAGGTGGCTAAGGTACAGCCGAATCTTGTTGTGGTGCTTCACAACGGAAGTCCGGTTGAGGCTCCATGGGCTGAGCAGACCGCTGCAATCCTGGAACTGTATCTTGGCGGACAGGGTGTCGGAGAAGCGTGTGACCGGTTACTTTACGGTCAGGCGAATCCAAGTGGAAGACTTGCTGAGAGCTTCCCGCTTCGCATAGAGGATAATCCAAGTTATCTTTCTTTTGGTGGAGATGGAAAGAAAGTGGATTATACTGAAGGAGTCTATGTCGGATACCGTTATTATGAGGCAAAGAAACAGCCGGTACGCTGGGCATTTGGACACGGATTGTCCTATACAGAATTTAAGTACGATCATTTGACAGTATCATCGAAAGAACTGGATGATGAGAATGAGATTATAGTAGAAGTAGATGTCACAAATGTTGGTGCATGTGCAGGAAAAGAAGTGGTACAGTTATATGTAGCAGACAAGAATGGAACTGTAAACCGACCAGTAAAAGAACTGAAAGGATTCACAAAGCTTTTCCTTCAGCCGAGAGAGACAAAGAAAGCACAGATGAAGATTAGTGCAAGAGACCTGTCCTTCTACAATGAAGAAATCAAAGACTGGTATGCACCGTCAGGAACTTACGAAATTCTGATTGGACATGCAAGTGATGATATTCGGATTAGCTGTGAGGTTTCGTTTACAACCAAGAAACAGCTTCCATTCCAGGTGACAGGTACTACGACAATCGGAGAACTTCTTGCAGATTCCAGAACAGCCGCTGCAACAATGGAATTACTTGCACCATTGCAGCAGAACGGAGAGAATGGAGAAGAAATCAGTGAGGCGGATCAGCAGATGATTCAGGCAATTTTAGAAGGACTTCCGTTAAAATCTTTATCCATTGCAGGTGTAACGGGAGAAACGATTGAGGGAATCATTTACAAATTAAATGAGTTGTGTTAAGAGGGAGGAGAACAAAAGATGGGCAAAGATAAAATAAAGTTCAAAGAAAAACTGGCCTATGCAACCGTAAACTTTGGTAACATACCGATTATGACGATCATCAATGGATATCTGTTGATCTTTTATACGAATATCTGTGGATTAAGTCCTGCGGCATGTGCCACATTGTTTCTGATCGCAAGAATTCTGGATGGATTAAATGATCCTCTGGTTGGATTCGTGATCGATCATCTTCCGAATACGAAGTTCGGACACTTCCGTCCGACATTGATCGTAGGAACGATTCTTTGTAGTGCAAATTTCCTGTTGTTATGGTTTGGACCGATGATGGCTCCATCTGGTAAACTGGCGATTGCTTATGTTTCCTACATTTTACTTGGCGTTTTGTTCCCGGTTATGGACATTTCCCTGAACAGTCTTCTTCCGGTTATGACAGAGGATATGAACGAAAGAAACTCTCTTAGTTCAGTAAAAGGTCTGGCTTATGTGGTAGGTGCGTTGGTTGTTAGTGTTGCAGCACCACTGATTCTTGGAGATACATCAAATAAAGATGGATACATCAAGTTGATTCTTATCACAGTTGCAGTGATTTTCTTCTGTTCGATCATTGGAACACTTGGAGTAAAAGAGCGTATCAAACCACAGAAAGAAAAGAGTTATACGATTAAACAGTTATTCCAGATTTTATCACAGAAACCGGTATATATTACATTCCTTGTTGTATTGCTTTATACAATTGGAAACAATATTGTCAGTGCAGTTAACACATATTATTACACATATGTGTTAGGAAATTTAAGCTGGGCAGCAATCCTTACACTGGTAATGTGCGTTACGATTTTCCCGGCAACAATGATTGTAACAAAATTTATTGCAAAATACGGAAAGAAAAAGATGTATGCAGTTGGACTTGCAATTGTAGGTTTGTGCCCATTGATCCGTTTGATTGACGTGAAAAGTATTCCGATTTTGATCGTTTCATCTCTGATTGCAGGAGTAGGAAGTGGATTTGCGGCTCCATTAAATTATGGAATCCAGGCAGATAATACAGATTATGTGGAAATGACAATGGGAATCCGTGCTGAGGGCGCAGTTGCTTCTCTTTCCAGTTTTATCTCAAAATGTGCAATGGGAATAGGTGGAGCAATTCCAGGATATATGCTTCAGATGGCAGGTTTCAATGCAGTAGCTGAAGTACAGACACAGAGTGTAATCAATGTAATCATTTTCTGTCTGATTATCCTTCCGGCAATCATCAATGTGGTTGGAATTGGTATTTTCGCAAAGGCATATCCACTTACAAAAGAGAAACTGGAAGAGCAGACAAGAATTCTGCAGGAAAGACATTCAGCAGACAAAGCAGAATAAAATAGATTTATGGATACCGGTCATTTGTATGGGAATGGCCGGTAATGTAGTATAAGGAGAACATTATGGGTAAGATTTACGCAGCAAAGACAAATCATATTACAAATCCGCTTGGATTTTATATGGAGCAGATTGTATTTTCCTGGAAGGTAAAAGAATGCAAGGGAAAGAAACAGAAAAATGCAAGAATTTTGATCAGTGAGAAAGAGGATTTTTCAGAGATTCTTTTGGACACGAAAGAGGAGAATCTTGACAGTTGTGGAACGAAGGTAGATCTTCAAACAGAACCGTATACGAGATACTACTGGAAAGTCATTGTGGCAACAGATCAGGAAGAAGTAGTAGAATCCGATGTTCAGTTTTTTGAGACAGCAAAGCAGGACGAACCATGGGTAGGAAAGTGGATCACCTGTGGCTGGAAAGAGGGAAGACATCCAATCTTTTCCAAGCCGGTTTCAACAGAAAAAGAAGTTGAGCGGGCAAGACTCTATATCTGTGGTCTGGGACTGTATGAGGCATATTTTACTTCGAACAAGACCGAAAAAACAGAAAAAATTGGAAAGGAATATCTGACTCCTTACTGCAACAATTATGACCAGTGGATACAGTATCAGACCTATGATGTGACAGAGCAAATGAAAGCAGGTGGAGAACTTTCTGTTCTTCTTGGAGATGGATGGTACAAGGGAATGCGCTGGGCGTTATGCTGGGAGCCGGCTGGTACAAGGGAAGATTTGGTTTTAGTCAGCCGGAGAAGAAAGGTTTCTTTGGTGATGCATGGAAGGTGATCGCAGAAGTACATATTGATTATGCAGATGGATCAAAAGAAGTGATCGGTACGGATGAATCCTGGAAAGTAACGGAAAGTAAGATTTCTTTTTCTAACATCTATGATGGAGAGAAGAGAGATGATACTTTGCCGGATGTTCCAAAAGCAGCAGCGATTCTTGCAGTGGCACCGAAGGGCAGACTGATGGAGCGGTTATCACTTCCTGTAACAGTATATAAAGAAATGAAGCCAGTGGAGCTGATTCATACACCGGCAGGCGAGCAGGTATTTGATCTTGGACAGGAGATTACCGGAATTTTCAGATTCCATGTAAAGGAAGCAGCAGGAACTGAGATCCTGATTCAGACAGGAGAAGTGCTCCAGGATGGTAACTTCTACAATGGAAACTTGAGAACCGCAAAGTCAGAATATCATTACATTTCGGATGGAACAGAAAAAGAGTTCATTCCTTATTTTACCTATTATGGATATAGATATGTGAAAGTAAGTGGTGTGACAGATCTGTCCTGCGATGATTTTACAGCACTTGTTCTTTGTAGTGAATATGAGAAGACAGGCGAGTTAGAGACAGGACATGAGCTTGTGAATCAGTTGATTTCCAATGTAGAGTGGGGAATGAGAGGAAATTTCCTGGATGTTCCGACAGACTGCCCGCAGAGAGATGAACGAATGGGATGGACAGGAGATACGCAGGTGTTTTCAGTTACTGCAAGTTATCTGGCAGATACCTATGCATTTTACAGAAAATTTTTATATGACATGTATCAGGAACAGCTGTTGGCAGATGGTATGGTACCTGAAGTTGTACCGACATTTGGTCCGAGTAAGACATCTTGTGCGTGGGGAGACGCGGCATGTATTCTTCCGTGGAATGTCTATCTGTTCAGTGGAGATAAGACAATTCTCGAGCAGCAGATCGACAGTATGAAAGCCTGGGTGGATTACATCAGAAGGGTGGATGGCGAGCATCACGGATGGAGAAACTCCTTCCATTACGGTGACTGGCTGGCACTCGACCGTCCGGGAGCAAAAGAAGGAAATGTATATGGTGCGACAGACGAAGCGTATATCGCAGATGTCTATTATGCAGCCAGTGCACAGATTGTCGCGAAAGCAGCAGAAGCATTAGGAAAATCTGAGTTGCAGAAGGAATATCAGGAGATTGCCGATCAGCAGTGGACAGTAGTCAGGGATGAATACTTTACAGCGACCGGAAGATGCGCGATCAAGACGCAGACAGGACTTACACTTGCGTTAAAATATCATTTATCAGAAAATGAAACAATGACAGCAGAGATGTTGAAAAAGCTGTTCCGACAGAACAAGTACAAGTTAAATACTGGATTTGTTGGCACACCACTTTTGTGTAATGTGCTTACAGAGAATGGTATGTCAGATATTGCTTACCAGTTGCTTCTGAATGAAGAATTCCCAGGGTGGCTCTATGAGGTGAAACTGGGTGCAACAACTGTTTGGGAGAGATGGAATTCTCTGGATGAGAACGGACATGTCTCAAGTACAGGAATGAACAGTCTGAATCATTATTCTTATGGAGCAGTGCTGGAATGGGTTTACAGACATGCGGCAGGTATTGATGTGACTGAACAGAATCCGGGTGGAAGAAAGATGAAGATTCATCCGAAAGTGAATGCAGAATTAGGTTATGTGGATGTTTCCTGGGATTCTGCCAGTGGAAGGTATCAGAGCAGTTGGAAGATACTGGATGGAAATAAAATACAGTTGCGTTTTTCTGTTCCTTTTGGATGTGAAGCGGAAATCAGTCTGCCTTATGTAGCAGACAGTGTATATGAAGAGAAAGAGAATCCATTGTTTGTAAATGTGAAAGAAGGAGTCTGCCTTGTAGAAGCCGGAAACTATGAAGTGACCTATGAAGCAGTAGTGCCATTAAAGAAAACTTACAGTGTGGATTCCACGATGGAAGATCTGATGAGTAATCCGAAGATCCGTGGGTTCCTGGCTTCCATGATGGACGTGGATATGCTTCCGGATATTGTGTATGAGATGTCTTTGAGAGATGTTGCAAAAATGTTTGCCGGAGAAATTGGAGACGAGCAGGAAAAGATGCTCAATGCAGCATTGGGACAATTCTGAATAATCGCCGTTGCAACTCCACGATAAGAAATAAAGTCTCCTGTAGTATAATTCTCATCCGTAATCGGATTAGCAGAACCGAATGCAGCCGGTTTACCGGCACCTTCTACGTCTGCGTGCAGTTTGACTGCCGCATCTGGAACGACAACCCCATTTTCATCTACGATTTCAATTCGGACATAAGCAAGTGCATGACCGTTCGCAGACAGTTCTGTCTTCTCAGGAATCAGAGAAATATTCTGGAAAGAGACTGGATGTTGATCAGTTATTGGAACAATTCCTCACGGAAAATCTGACAAAAGATCCGGGATATGAACAGATCGAGCAGGGACTGATGATCCGCCTGTTGCAGTATCTCTGTCAGGCATATGTTCCGCAGTTACATACGGACAGCAAAGAAGGAAAGGAAAAGGCGTTCCTCTATGAACTGGAATGCTACATCCGGACAAATGCACCTACCATGACAGTTGCTGGAGCAGACGACACTTCCGGTGAAGCAGATCGCACAGCAGGTGGGATATGAGAACGTGAGTCATTTCTATCATTTGTTTGAGAAGTATTATGGGAAGACACCGAAAGAGGTTAGAGCCGCTGGGGATGGAAAATAACTAAGGCTTGCAATTTGGGGGCAGAATTTCAGTAAAGTATTTATGTTATACTAAAATATAGAATATATATAAAAAGATTGAAAAATAGAAAGAAAAATTGTATAATTTTACCTATAACAACAAAGGAGGATCTTTGAAATGGATCGTTTG
>ERZ791849.254-NODE-254-length-22912-cov-6.15663_pt1 | contig 22912 bp, 19 predicted proteins | sample MGYA00510288_ERZ791849 | MGnify/ENA primary metagenome ERZ791849 (study PRJEB30046, sample SAMN00715262) | human gut metagenome | study: EMG produced TPA metagenomics assembly of the A metagenome-wide association study of gut microbiota in type 2...
TAACGAAGAAGCAGATAGCTCTATATGACGCAATGGGAGTCCCATTTCCGAAATAGATATAATTTCACGGGACTTCAGGCTGTATCCTATCAATACGGGGAAGCTTGAAGGATTCAATAATAAGATCAAGGTACTAAAAAGAATCGGATATGGGTACCGAAACATGGATTATTTCTTTACCCTTATCCGATTCCATTCTTTACCTAAAAATTATTCATCCCCCAAATTTCCGTGAAGAGCCAAAATTTTACACATATAGAAAAATCCCTTCTGCTGGATACAGCAGGAGGGATTTTTTCATTTCTTATTTCAGACGTAATCCGAGTTTCTGTCCAAGAGTTCTGTAACGTTCAATGTCCTTGCGGCGGAGGTAGTCAAGCATGTTTCTACGCTGGCCAACCATTTTCAGCAGTCCGCGGCGGGAATGATGGTCTTTCTTGTGCATCTTCAGATGTTCGGTCAGAAGAGCGATTCTCTTGGAGAGAATTGCGATCTGTACTTCCGGAGATCCGGTGTCGCCTTCATGAACAGCATACTGTTCGATAATTTCTTTCTTTACTTCGTTTGTAAGCATAATAGCCTCCTAAAAAATATAAATTGCTGTATCTAAGTCATCGCCGGAGATGCGAAAAACCGGGATACAGTTCACACGCTAGTTATTATACCTGCCATGCGTGAATTTTGCAAGAGAATAAGCAAATGAATTGATGATTCATCAGCCTAAAACGATACGATCGCTTACAGCATCTGCCGTTTCCTCAAATTTCTTGAGAAGATCATCAATGGTCAGATTCTTCTTCTCATCTTCTGAATAATCAGCAATGATCCTGCCATTATTCATCATGATAAGCCTGTTGCCATACTTCAGGGCATCTTTCATATTATGAGTGATCATCAAGGTCGTTAAGTGCTGTTCATGCACGATTTCATCCGTAATTTTCAAAACCTTTGCTGCTGTTTTCGGATCAAGCGCGGCAGTTGGTTCATCAAGAAGCAGTACTTCCGGCCTTTTAATCGTGGCCATAAGAAGTGTCAGCGCCTGTCTTTGCCCGCCTGAAAGCAATCCGATGCGCGTAGAGAGACGATCTTCAAGTCCCAGATCAAGCCTGGATACCATTGCTTTGTACTTGTCATGATCGCCAGCAGAGAATGCCCAGCGCAGACGGCGGCTTTCCCCTCTTCTGGATGCCAGCAGAAGATTTTCCTCCACCTGCATTCCTGCCGCAGTTCCTTTAAGCGGATCCTGGAATACGCGGCCTATAAACTTGGCTCTCTTATATTCACTCATTTTAGTGACATCTTTGCCGTTGATTTCAATAGTTCCTGAATCCGGAAGATACGCGCCTGCGATAGAGTTCAGGAGCGTGCTCTTGCCGGCTCCGTTGCCTCCAATAACAGTACAGAAATCCCCGTCATTGAGTGTCAGAGAAAGATCGTTCAAAGCTTTCTTTTCGTTGATGGTTCCTTTAAAAAAGGTCTTGCTGATATGAGAAACGTTTAACATCTGTTCAGCCTGCCTTCCCCATATTCACTTTATCTTTGATCATCGGTGCTGCAAGTGCCAGCATGACAATAATCGCAGTAAACAGTTTCAAATCATTTGGCGGCATTCCGAGATAAAGTACACCTGCAATGACCACTCTGTAAAGAATGGACCCCAGAACGACAGCAGCAAGCGAAGCGGAGAAGCTGTCAGCGCCTAAAATAACTTCGCCGATGATGACGGAAGCAAGGCCGATAACGATTGTGCCAATCCCCATCCCGACATCAGCGAACCCATTATTCTGTGCAACAACCGCACCGCAGAGTCCGATGAGTGCGTTGCTGATGAATAATCCGATAATTGTCATCGTGTCTGTATTGACACCCTGTGCACGAACCATCTGCGGATTAAAGCCCGTAGCACGAATGCACATGCCAAGTTCTGTTCCGAAGAACCAGTAAATGAAACCGATAATCACGGCCATCATAATAAGCGGAACGACAAAAGCAGCTGCAGACATGCTGATGTGAAGCATTTCAGATGTTGTTGAGAATACCGTATCGGCACGGAGCAGCGAAATATTCGCTTTCCCCATCACGTGAAGATTGATGGAATATAAAGCGATCATTGTCAGGATCCCGGCCAGAATAGCAGGAATCTTAAGCTTCGTGTAAAGAACGCCGGTAACAACCCCTGCGATGAGCCCGCCCAATGCACCTGCGGCCAGTCCGGCCCAGGGTGAAACACCTGCTGCAATCATTGAAGCCGCAATGGCTCCGCCCAAAGGGAAACTGCCTTCGCAAGTCATATCAGGCACATCAAGCACCCTGAAGGAAAGAAATACACCGATTGCCAGAATTGACCACATGAGCCCTTGTGCCACTGTGGATATTGCTAAATCTACCATAGATACAATCTCCTTTAATCAAGCGAATTTCCTGTCAATCAATAAAGGCGGCAAGCGCTGTTCTACCGCTGCCGCCTGTTAACTACCTGTAAAATGCGAGGACAGCAGTCTCCGGATTTAAATCAAGGTCTTGCTGGCTGGTTATCATACAAGTACAGTTTTCTTGCCCGCTGCCATACGTCACTGGGCAGCTTGATATGAAGCAGGTCCGCCTGTTTCATATTGATAACCATATCAGGATCGATTTGATGGGTAATCGGAATGTTCTCCGGCAGGAAATTCCCGCTTAAGAGTCTGGCAGCAATTCTGCCCCCGCTAAATCCCATACGGTAATAGGACGGTGAAACCGATATCAGAGCACCTTTCTTCACCATCTCTATCTGTTCACCGATAATAGGAATTCCCGCGGGTGTCAAAATCTTTACCACTGCATCAAAATTCTTGAGTACGGCGGGATCCTCCGGAATATAAACAGCATTCACATTGCCCAAAAATTTACGGATCTGAATATCCGATCTCTGGTCCGGATTAAAAGCAACCTCGAAAAGACTGATATTTTTCTGTTCTGAAACTGCTCTCAAAATCTTAAGCTGGAGCACTGAATCCTCATCTGTGGGATCGTACAGGATTCCAAGCTTATTCACAGGGAAACACTGCGCAGCCGTTCTTATCTGCGTCAGTACCTGCGGAGTATCCGAGATGCCTGTAAAGTTTTCGTGGGATTTGAAAACCTCGTCACTTTTGAAAAGATATACGCCAACACCTACGACCGGTATGTTTTTGGTCACTTTGGCAAGAGCCTTGGCCGAATCCGTACCGACAGCTATAATAAGATCTTTTTTATTCGAGGAAAATTTCTCGGTGCCCCGTTCAAGCTTCTTGTCATCCCCATTGGCATTGATCACTTCGATATGAAGTCTTTCTCCATTCGCGTAACCGCTGGATTCCAATCCTGCTAAAGCCCCGGCTACCATTTTATCCTGTTCAGGCAGGCTTTCGGATTGCAGAACACCAATACTGTATACGTTTTTCTGCGGTATAGGTTTTATGCTTTCCTCCGGAGATTTCTGCTTATTGCCAAAAAAGAGAATTAAGGCTATTGCTATATTGCAGACTGCAAAAACAAGCATAAGCCACCAGAGCTTTTTAAGTTTCGAGGCCACTTCCTGAATCCCTTCTTAAATCAGACCATTTCAGCCCTGTCAAGAACCGATTGAGGAATCTTGATTCCGAGCGTGTCCATTTCATTCTTATTGATATATAACTTAGATTTGTCAGCACCTTCAACAGGGAAGTCTTTTACTGTCTTGTTTCCCTTGAGGATCTCGGCTGCCATTTCACCGGCACGGTGCCCGATGTCGTAGAAGCTGATTGATTCAGAAGCCAGAACACCAGATTTTACATGTCCCTGCTCAGCGCCGTATACCGGAATCTTTTCCTTATTGGCAACTGCCATGAGTGTCGGAATAGAAGAAGCAATAATATTATCCGTTGGCACGAAAATTGCATCTACTTTTCCACCCAGGAAGCCTTCGGCAACCTGCTGTACATCATTGACACTGTTTACGGTCAGTTCAACGACATCGATGCCTAATGGCTTGCAGGCATCTTTAAGTTTCTGGGCCTGAATCACTGAATTGATTTCACTTGAATTATAGATGATTCCTAATTTCTTGATATTAGGCTGAATTTCCTTGATCAAAGCAACCTGCTTATCGAGCGGTCCCCTGTCATGAGTACCGGTCACATTGCTGTCAGGCTGTTTTTCAGACTTCATCAGTTTTGCATTTTCAAAATCTGCAATTGCGGTGCAAATGATCGGAATTTTATTTGTTGCATTGGCCATAGCCTGTGCTGCAGGCGTTGAAATGGCCGCAATAAGCTTGTAGTCGCCAGATACGAATCTGTTAGCAATAGATCTGAGGTTCGACTGATCTCCCTGCGCATTCTGCTGGTCTATTTCGATTTTGTCCTTCAGGCCGCTTTCATTTAATGCATCGACAAAGCCCTTGTTGGATTCATCCAGTGCAGGATGCTGCACGATCTGTACAACGCCAACCTTCATTTTACCGCTGTTTCCGGAGCTCCCGGAGTTGTTTCCACAACCTGCGATTACACCTGCTGCCATTAATCCGCAAATCCCGACAGCTAAGATTTTCTTCCAATTTTTTCCTACCATTCTACTATTCCTCCATTCTTAAATCTAAAACAAATCAAATTTCCACAATCAATAAGAACAATTATGGAACCGATATGCTGTTTTAGTGATGACTTTCGATAATTATAGCATATAAAGGCATTTTTCACCATGTAATATACAAAATAACACAATAAAAAACGCCTCTACAGGAGAGACGTCTTCTTATTAACCTTCTACAGTTTTTGTAATGACTTGTTTGCCTTTATAGAAACCGCATACCGGGCATACATGATGAGGTTTTTTCATTGCGTGGCACTGTGGGCATTCCACAAGACCCGGAACAGTCAGCTTCCAATTAGCACGTCTTTTATCACGACGGGATCTAGAACTTTTTGTCTTCGGAACCGGCATTTCTAGCACCTCCTTACCTATCGGCCGTTATGCCGTTTTATTCGTCTTCGCTGCACTTCAATTACGATTTCGGTGCACTGCTCTAATCAACTTAGAGTAAATTATCAACTTCATCATTATACGAAGAGTTATGCCATTTGTCAAGGATAACATTCATTCTATACGGTATTTTCCATGACATATTGCTGAACACTGAGGGAGCGTCCTGAAAAGAAATCTTCATACAAAGAATTCCGTTGTAATGCTGCGTATCAGTATACTATATCAATGAAAAGCATAACAATCCTTTTGCTTTAGGCAGGCAGAAATTCCTTATGGCTGATTTGCCCCGGAAGGATCTGCATGTATCCCCGCAATCACCATCTGCTTCTCGTCTTTTCTCAAGCGGAAAAAGCGGTACAAATTGGCCGCGGCTTTCTTATTCATTCCCGGAACGCTTGCCAGTTCTTCTTCTGTCGCCTTTTTCATTTCATCCAGGGAACGAAAAGCATGCCAGAGGGCATTCCTTCGTGTCGGCCCGATTCCCTCCACATGATCAAGGATAGACTCTGTATTGCGTTTATTCGTCCAGCTTCTATGATACGTAATTACGAAGCGGTGCGCTTCATCGCGGATGAACTGAAGAAGCTGCAGCGCAGGCTCGTGATGATCAAGCACAACAGGAACATCACTGCCTTCCACATAGATTTCCTCTATTCTTTTAGCAAGCCCGATGACCGGCGCGTTGCAGCCCGCATTTCTGATTACAGGAAGGGCCGCATGCAGCTGCCCAAGCCCGCCATCAAGAACAATGAGATCTGGTTCAGGCCAGTCTTTTCTATTTCCATATCTTCGCTGCATCACTTCCGCCATGGATTTGAAATCATCTGCATGTCCCTGCGTGGTTACCAGTTTGAATTTGCGATACTCGCTTTTTGCGGGACGTCCATGCTCGAAAACAGCCATTGAGCCGGTCGTTTCGGCCCCCTGATTATGAGATATATCAAAGCATTCCATTCGCTCGGGAAGACGGGGCAGGTTCAGTAGTTCCTTCAGCTTCTTAACAGCGCCCTGTTCTCTGGCATCCTGATATTCCCACTGCAGTTTCTTATCAGAAAGATATTTTTTGGCATTTGCCATAGCCATGTCTTTCAGCTTTCTCTTGAAGCCTCTTTCAGGAACAATCATCTTCACTTCCGTTCCTTTGATCTGCTTCAGCCATTCCAGCAGAAGCTCAGAGTCCTTAGGCAGCATGGGAAGAATGATTTCCTTCGGAACGGACATCGGATTCCCGGCATAGAAATCCTTGATAAAGACTGTAATAATGTCCTGATCCTGCTCATCAGCGCTTTCCGGAATACTGAAATTTTCTTTTCCAACCATTCTGCCATAGCGGATGTAAAAGACTTCAAGGCCGGTATGGCTTCCATCTCTTGCCATTCCGACAACGTCAAAGTCTCCTTCGTTGGAGATGATGTTCTGTCTCTGCTGAACGCTCTGAATCGCCCTGATCTGATTCCTGAATTCTGCAGCCTTCTCATATTCCAGTGCTTCTGATGCCTGCTCCATCTTCTGCTGCAATTCCTTTACCAGTTCTGTGCTCTTGCCTTCAAACAGGTCACAGATGGTCTTTACGTACCGCTGATACTCTTCCTTCGTGCAGTAATTGAAGCACGGAGCACAGCAAAGATGCAGGTGGTACTGAAGGCAGGGTCGCGGCACTTTCATGGAACGGCATGTACGGATAGGATAGTATCTCCGCAAAACACTCAGCGTCTTGCGAAGGCTGCCTACATCCGTAAACGGGCCGTAATATTTAGCATGATCGTCTCTTCGTATATTCCTTGTTACGAAGATGCGCGGCCATTCATCCCCCGTCGTGATTTTGACATATGGATATGACTTGTCATCTCTCAAGGAAATATTATATTTAGGGTGCATTTCCTTGATCAGATTGCATTCCAGGATCAGTGCTTCCATCTCAGATCCAGTCATGGTGATATCTAGATCATCAGCATGCCGTATCATCGCTGCAACTTTAGGCGAACGATTCTTGTCCTCTCTGACATAGGAACGAACCCTGTTTTTTAAGTTCTTTGCTTTCCCGACATAGATGATACGGCCGTCCTTATCTTTCCATCTATATACACCGGGCGAGTCAGGAAGTGCTTCGACTTTAGCCCGGATTTTATCATTGACTTCTATCATCCTTATGCCTCTTCATTATTTCTATAGTCCGGTCGATGACAGGCTTCAAATATTGGCCGGTATAAGATCTGGAAACCTGACAGATTTCCTCAGGAGTTCCTTCTGCAACGACTTCACCGCCTTTATCGCCGCCCTCTGGACCGAGATCGATAATGTAGTCAGCTACTTTTGCCACATCGAGATTATGTTCGATAATGACAACTGTATTCCCCTGATTGACCAGCTTCTGCAGTACGATAAGCAGTTTGCGTATATCTTCACTATGAAGTCCTGTAGTCGGCTCATCGAGGATGTAAAGGGTACCACCCGTTCCTCTTCTCATCAGTTCCGTAGCCAGCTTTACACGCTGCGCCTCGCCGCCGGACATCGTGGTAGCCGGCTGTCCCAGACGGATATAACCCAGCCCGACTTCCTGCAGTGTTAAGAGCTTGCGAAGGATCTTATCATGATTCTCGAAGAACGGAATGGCTTCATCAACAGTCATATTCAGTACGTCTGAGATATTTTTCCCTTTATACCGCACTTCAAGAGTTTCTCTGTTATACCTTGCCCCATGACAGACTTCGCAGGGAACATAGACATCCGAGAGGAACTGCATCTCAATTTTGATGATGCCGTCGCCATGACAAGCTTCGCAGCGTCCGCCCTTTATATTGAAGCTGAATCTTCCAGGCTTATACCCTCTCATCTTGGCTTCTGAAGTCTGGCTGAAGAGCTCCCTGATATCCGTAAAGATTCCCGTATAAGTTGCCGGGTTCGACCGGGGTGTGCGCCCGATCGGCTGCTGATCTATATCAATGACTTTATCAATGTATTCGGTTCCTTCCATGCTCTTGTAGGCGCCAGTTCCATATGATGTATGGTTTTTGATATTTGACAGTCCCTGGTAGAGAATCTCATTGATCAGGGTACTCTTGCCCGATCCCGATTCGCCTGTGACAACCGTCATCTCTCCAAGCGGGATTTTTACATCTATATTTTTCAGGTTGTGTTCTGTTGCCCCGCGGATTGTCAGGTAGAGCCCGTTTCCCTTCCTCCTGCTTTCAGGAAGCGGTATATATTTTTCACCTCTCAGATAAGCCCCGGTTATGGAACCAGGTGTATTTTTTACATCTTCAGGCGTGCCTTCAGCAACAATATATCCGCCTTTTTCACCTGCACCAGGACCGATATCAACGACCCAGTCTGCCGTACGGATCGTATCCTCATCATGCTCTACCACGATCAGGGTATTTCCCAGGTCTCGCATTCCTTTAAGAGTGGCAAGGAGACGGTCGTTATCCCTTTGATGGAGTCCGATGGACGGCTCATCCAATATATACAGGACTCCCACAAGCCCGGACCCTATCTGTGTAGCAAGACGGATGCGCTGCGCTTCCCCGCCGGAAAGTGTCATCGCATTTCTTGAGAGCGTAAGATATTCCAGACCGACATTGGACAAGAAGCTTAAACGGCTTTTTACTTCCCTGAGAATCTGGTCTGCAATGACCTTCTCCTTTTCCGTCAAATCGAGATTTTCGAGGAAAGGAATCAAATCAGCAACCGGCATAGCGGACAGTTCAGCAATATTCTTATTTCCGACACGGAACGCAAGGCTTTCGGGCCTGAGACGTGCGCCATGGCAGACAGGACACGGTTTTTCGATGAGATAGTTGGACAGAGTTTCCTTCATCTTTTCCGTCCATGCTTCCTCATAGCGCCGTTTCGTCATGGGGACAATTCCTTCAAATGTCCGCTGATACGTCTTCGTTTCGCCATCCTGATTCGTGTATTGGAACGTCAGGAGCTCTGTACCGCCGAATTCGAATTCCATCTGCGCTTCTTCCGGCAGATCATCGAAGCAGTTGTCCATTCCCAAACTATACGATTTAAGGAACGCATCCAGCTGTTTATAGAGCCAGCTTTCCTTGTTGTATGGAAATGGCTTGATGGCCCCCAGACGGAATGACAGGCCGTGTTCCGGAAGAATACGGCTGAAATCAGCTTCCAGGGAAGCTCCGAGCCCCGTGCATGCAGGACATGCACCAAGAGGATTGTTGAATGAGAAAATCCTGGGCTCAGGCTTAGGCAGTGAAATCCCGCATTCCGGGCATGCAAAATGCGTACTGAAAACGTGGTCTTTGCCGCCAATCACTCCCGCAACCATCATTCCGTCTCCCAGCTTAAGAGCTGCTTCAACAGAATCAGTCAGGCGCTGTGTAATTCCCTCTTTGATGATGATCCTGTCTACTACCACTTCAATGGTATGTTTCTTGTTCTTCTCCAGATCAATGTCATCATTCAGGACAGCGACTTCTCCATCGATCCGTACCCTGACATACCCTTCTTTCCTGAGCTCTTCCAGCAGCTTTTTATGTGTCCCCTTTTTCCCGACAGCTACCGGCCCTAATATAAGAAGTTTTGTGCAGTCCCCCAGTGCTTCCAGTGCATCCACGATCTGGTCGATGGTCTGGCGCTGTATCGGTTTTCCGCAATTCGGACAAAAAGCTCTGCTGGCATGCGCATACAGCATACGCAGGTAATCATGAATCTCAGTAACCGTGCCTACGGTGGATCTTGGATTATGGCTCGTTGATTTCTGATCGATGGATATGGCAGGAGACAGGCCGGAAATCTTATCAATATCCGGCTTATTCATCTGCCCCAGGAACTGACGGGCGTAAGCAGAGAGAGATTCTACATATTTTCTCTGTCCTTCTGCATAAATCGTATCAAAAGCGAGTGAAGACTTCCCGGATCCGGAAAGTCCGGTAAATACAATCAATTGGTTTCTGGGGAGTGTCAGATTGATATTCTTCAGGTTATTCTGACGTGCCCCTTGTATAACAATTCCTTTTTCCATACATTCTCCTCATAACATGACAAGATTTTCCAGTGCGCCAAGCCGCAGATGCGTATCAAACTGTCATCAGGCTAGATTCTCTTTTTCATAGGCCTGTTGATACGTTTCTTGGCTGATTCCTGCCTTTTCAATGCGGCATCTGCCCTTGAACCATATCTATTCGTCCATTCCTGACGAAGCTTGCTTAAACGGTCACGAAGCATGGCTGCCTCTTCGAACTCCAGTGACTTGGCAGCTTTTTTCATGTTTTTCTCAGTTTCCTTCATCTGGGCATATAACTCTTCATCTGTCGTCTTTTCTGTCTTAGTACTTTCGCTGCCATAATCAAACGGCTTTTCTTCGACTTTCGTCAAATCTATCAGGTCCTTGACCCTTTTCTGTACCGTATGCGGCGTAATATGATGCTCCTTATTATACGCATCCTGTATCTGCCTTCTCCTGTTGGTTTCATCGATGGCATACTTCATCGACTTGGTAATTCTGTCTGCATACATGATGACATGCCCGTGTTCGTTTCGGGCAGCGCGTCCGATGACCTGGATCATTGAGGTCTCTGAACGAAGGAATCCTTCCTTGTCAGCATCCAAAATGGCAACGAGCGATACTTCAGGCATATCAAGGCCCTCGCGGAGAAGATTGATGCCGACAAGCACATCAAACACACCGGCACGAAGATTTCTGATGATCTCGGCTCTTTCAATTGTGGCGACATCAGAATGGAGGTACCTGACTTTTACGCCTGCTTCTGTCAGAAAATCCGTCAGGTCCTCTGCCATCTTTTTAGTCAATGTAGTGATCAGGACTCTTTCGTGGACTTCTTCCCTCTTGTGTATTTCCCCAAGGAGGTCATCCATCTGTCCCTCTATAAGCCGCACTTCGATGCTCGGATCCAAAAGTCCGGTCGGCCTTATGATCTGCTCCGCCAGATTTGTCTGAACCCCCATTTCATAAGGACCGGGTGTTGCCGATACATAAATAATCTGATTGATTCTTTCTGTGAATTCATCAAAAGTAAGCGGTCGGTTATCCAGTGCACTTGGAAGGCGGAAGCCATAGTCCACCAAGGTCTTTTTGCGTGACTGGTCGCCATTATACATAGCGCGCAGCTGAGGCACGGTTACGTGGGATTCATCAATCATAATCAGAAAATCTTCCGGAAAATAATCAAGCAGCGTAAATGGCGGTTCCCCGGGTTTCCTGTTGGACATATGCCTGGAGTAATTTTCTATTCCGGAACAATAGCCGACTTCCTGCATCATTTCCAAGTCATAATTTGTCCTCTGCTCGAGGCGCTGTGCTTCCAAGAGCTTATCCTGCGATCTTAATTCCTTCAGCCTTTGATCCAGCTCAGCTTCAATGGAAGTAATTGCCTTCCTGAGCTTGTCCGAGCTTGTTACATAGTGCGACGCAGGGAATATGCCTATATGGTTTCTCTCTGCCACTGTTTCGCCTGTCAGTACGTCAAATTCGGTTAACGAATCGATTTCATCACCGAACATCTCAATACGGACAGCTATATTGTTTTCAGATGCGGGAAATACATCAATCGTATCCCCTCTCACCCTGAACGTATCGCGCGTAAAATTCATATCATTGCGCATATACTGCATATTCACTAATTTTTCGATAATCTTATCGCGCTCTATTTCTTCACCCGGACGGAGCGACAATCCCATCGTGCTGTAGTCTTCCGGATCGCCGAGACCGTAGATGCAGGAGACAGATGCCACGATAATGACATCCCTTCTCTCAAAAAGCGCCATAGTCGCAGAATGGCGCAAACGGTCGATTTCCTCGTTTCGCGACGAATCCTTTTCAATATAGGTATCCGTCTGTGGCACATAGGATTCCGGCTGATAATAATCGTAATAGGATACGAAATAATAAACAGCATTATCTGGGAAGAAATCCTTGAACTCGCTGGCCGTCTGTGCCGCAAGTGTCTTATTAGGAGAAATAATCAATGTTGGCCGCTGCACTTCCTCAATGACCTTGGCCATGGTAAAAGTCTTGCCTGTGCCTGTTGCACCAAGCAGTACCTGAGCCCACTGCCCTTCATTCAGTCCATTGACCAGTGACTTCACTGCCTTTGGCTGATCTCCTGTCGGCTGAAAGGGTGCTTGCAGCTTGAATGGAATCATCGGCTCGATATATTCTCGTTCTATTCTTGATCTATCCATAAATTTCCTCGTATCCAGTTCAATAATCGAATATTCTCTATTTCTATATTATATCACGTAAAAGAATATTTGTTTTGTACATGGAAAAGCTCTTTGCCATATCAATATCTTATGCAAATATGACTTATGGATAAAACCGGTTCAATAAGCTCTCCATGCAGCTTATTAAACCGGTTTTATCACATCATGCTATTGATCCTTCGACAGGACGTTATTTGTTCATCATATCATAGAGAATCCTGACAACATCACTTTCACTGTCGGGGAGCGATTCGCCGCAGGCTTTAGACATGCGGAGTCTCAAATCAGGATTGGTAAGAATATGTTTAACCGTAGACGGCAGTTCATCCCTCTTGACCCATTCAGCGCATCCCTGATTCTTCATATGCATGGCATTGGCCCGTTCCTGTCCGGGAAGTGTGTTTACCAGAACCATCGGAAGATGCATAACCAATGCTTCCGTGCAGGTGAGTGCTCCAGGCTTCGTAACCAGAAGCTCGCTTCTTGCCATAATTTCAGCAACCTTGTTGGTATAGCTGTGGAGCTCTACCGGATGATGAAGCTTTTCAGAAAGCATGGCAACTTTTTCATATAAGTTAATATTTTTCCCTGTGATGACGATAAACTTTGAAATTTCCTTCACTTCATCCAGGCGGGTTATATTATCGATGACATTTCCAAGCCCGAGGCCTCCGCCCATAACAAGAACCGTGCCCTTTTCGAAAGGCTTTCCCTCTGCAGCTTTTTCATAGAAAGCCCTGCGTACAGGAATCCCTGTCACATGAATGATTTCAGGCGGAATATGGTAGCTTTCCAAAAGAGTTTTCAAATCCGGGGTTGCGACGCAATAACCATCCAGGTAATGGTCTACCCAAAGCTGATGAATATCAAAATCCGTGATTACTCCAAGCATGGGAAACGAAATATTCTGATCCTGTTTCAGAAGATCAGCCGCACCGGCAGGAAACGGGTGTGTGAAAATCATGGCATCCGGTTTTAAAGTTTCTATCAAACTCTTCATCCTGCGCTTGAAGGTAAGCGAAAGCATTTTCTGCGAGAGCTGCCCAAACTTGCTGCTCTGGGAATCACTGTACAGATGATCATATAATTCGGGAAATACATCGATCATTTTCAGATATGTATCCTTGATGATATGGTCAATAGAGAACATATTGCTCGAAACAAAATCCAGAACACTGACAGAGTCTTCCGGATGGAGTCGTTTAACAGCCTCTGCTATGGCCCGGGCCGCCTGGCTGTGTCCGGTTCCTATACTTGCTGTTAAAATAAAAAGCTTTCGCCCTTGATTCGCCATTATACTTCCCCTTTTCATTCGTCTTGTTCAAATTATAACATAGTCAGGAAGTATGATAAATTAAAAAACCACCTCAATTCTGAGGTGGCCCTTTAATTCATTCTTATTTCTTTGCTTTCTTTGCTTTTACTACGTTTACTTTTTCTTTCAGCTGTTTGGATACGCGGAAAGCCGGAGCTTTGGATGCAGGAATCTTGATTTCCTTCTGAGTGGAAGGATTGTGACCAACACGTGCACCACGTTCACGAACTTCGAAAGTACCAAAACCGATGAGCTGAACCTTATCTCCCTGAACAAGAGCGTCAGAGATGACATCAATAACGGCTTTGACTGCCTTTTCCGCATCTTTCTTAGTCATTTCTGCTTCTTCGGCAACTGCTGCGATGAGTTCTGTTTTGTTCATAACTAAACATCCTCCTTTAATAATTGGCGAAATCCTCGCCCTTAGTTCTTTCGGACAAAAGTAATCAACTATTTCCGTTGAATTTTTTCCAGGATTTCTGAGCATCCTCAGGAGTCATGTCAGCAAGGGTTTTGCCGGATTTCTGAAGATCCGACTCAAATGATCTCAACCGATCCATAAAATTCACAGTATAACTGTGTAATGCCAGCTCCGGATCGATCCCTCTTTCGCAAAGTACACGGTCTAAAGCGAAAAGAAAAGCACCCGCGCTGAATTCTCCGGTTCGTTGGTCTTCTGCGTCAAGAATATCGCAGATTTTCCTTCGTACATCCTCTGGGAAACTTTCTGAAAAGAACACTTCTTCCAGTCCGTTGGAACTAACTTTCTTTTGAATTATACACGCTAGAAGCAGACTTGGCAAGCTCCTAGGCACTCCGGATAACAGATATTGCCTGTTTTTTTCAATTCTCTTACGTTTTTCCCATGTTTCAAAAGCCTGATCGAGCTCTTCAGAGGATGAATTTCCGAAAACGAAGGGATGTCTTCTTATCATTTTTTCGGATATGCCATCGACTACATCCTGCATGGAAAACTGGCCTTCTTCTTCACAGAGCTTTGCATGAATGACGACCTGAAACAGTACATCCCCAAGCTCTTCTTTTAAATTAGGAATGTCGTTTTTATCGATTGCATCGATGACTTCATACACTTCCTGAAGGAAGTACGTCCTGAGGGACATATGATCCTGGCTCCTGTCCCACGGGCACCCTCCAGGAGCAAGAAGCCGTCCAACAACATCATCAATCTGCTTCAATGAAAAAGGATGAAGCGGCTGCGTCCTGGCCTTCCTGCTGTCGAAGAAGAAAATAAAATCAGAATCCATTGTGTGATTGGAAAATTCTTCCACGGAAAGCCTTAAAATAGTTCCAATCGGATCAATTGCCAATACAGAAGAATCTTTTGTGTATAATCTTTCTAATCTGGCAGAAAATGATTTAAGATTCTGAGCATTTGAAAATAATACAATCAAGGGATGCTTGAGCTGAAGTGATACACTCCCGGCCTCATTATCTCGTACAATAGTGAATGTATCTTCCTCTGACAGCAAGCCCTTATCCATCAATAAGTCTAAAGCTGTACTAATTTTCATCTATATACCTCTAAATGCGGGAAACTGCAATTTAAACCCTTTTTTGAGCGCTTTATTCACAGCGTTCAGGCAAGATTATCAACTTGATTTTCTTTATTCTATCATGTTCATCGAAGAGAATAAAATAAATGCAGAAATCTTCACGGATATTCTATAAGCAAAAAGGATGCGCCTCAGACGGCGCACCCTTTTTATTGATGAATCTGATAAATTTTCATGGCATTTTCGCGGGTAATATCAATCAGTTCCTGAACATCCATATTTTTGATCCTTGCCAGCTCCTCAGCAACCAGGAGTACGTTGGACGGATCATTTCTTTTTCCCCGATAAGGAGGCGGTGTCAGGTACGGGCTGTCAGTTTCAATCAGCAGCCTGTCCATGGGAATATCTGCAGCAACTTCTTTGAGCTTTATGCTCTTTGAAAAGACCACAGGTCCTGCAAAAGAGATGTAGAAGCCAAGCTTCATCAGTTCCTTTGCTGTTTCTATGCTTCCTGAAAAACAGTGCAGAATGCCGCGAAGGCGGCTGTCTGCATTGCGCTTCAATATTTCCAGAACATCTCCATGAGCTTCCCTGTCATGAATAAGGATAGGAAGATCCAGTTCCTTTGCCATCTGGATCTGTCTTTCAAACCAATACTTCTGGGTATCCTTATCCGTATAGAGATAGTGATAATCGAGTCCGATTTCCCCGATTGCCTTGATCTTATCATGAGTCTTTGCCAGATGGGCAATCTCAGCGAGCACTTCATCTGATGCGCCGTTTGTCACCTGAGGGTGAATGCCGACAGCGGCATAAATTCCTTCATGCGTATCGGCTAGGCGGACTGCCTTCTGGCTTGTCTCCAGATCCTCTGATGGAATGACGACATAATCCAGTGTCTTGAAAATCCGGGCAATGACGTCTTCACGATCCTTGTCGAACGCTTTGTCATAGAGATGGGCGTGCGTATCAAAAAGTCCGGTCATTTGACTTTGCTTCCAGCAGGCATGTCTACAAATGGCACCTGCAGCTCTCCGTCCTTGGAAGCTGCCAGAATCATTCCCTGCGATTCGATTCCCATCAATTTGGCAGGTTTGAGGTTGGAAACAAAAATGACATGTTTGCCGACAAGATCTTCTGGTTTGTAGTACTGGGAAATTCCGCTGACCACTGTTCTTGTATCATCGCCGCCAAGTGATACTGTCATCTTGATCAACTTGTTGGATTTTTCAACCTTTTCCGCTGTCATAATTTCCGCTACTCTAAGATCGGTCTTAAAGAATTCGGAAATATCGATTTCTTCAGTTTTCTCTTCTGCTTCTTTTTTGGAAGAAGATGCTTTTTCTGCCTTCTTGTTGTTCTTGGCTTTTTTGACTGGTTCTGCCTTTTCCTCTTCATCTTCCTCTATTTCAATTCTCGGGAAGATCTGGTCGCCTTTGTGAACCACGGTGCCGTCAGCAATTCCGCCCCATACGAGATCTTTGTAATCAGCATCCTTGAAATCTTTCAGTCCGAGCTGATTCCAGATCTTTTCAGACGCAATCGGAATCACCGGTTCTGCCATAAGGGAAACAAAACGGAGTCCTTCGCAGAGATGATAAAGTACAGCATCGAGTGCCCCTGCTTTGGATTCATCCTTTGCCAGAATCCAGGGGGCGGTTACGTCAATGTATTTATTCAGGGCACGGATAAAAGTCCATACTGCCTTGATTGCATCATTGATTTTCCAGTTGCTCATTCCGCTGCGGAATTCTTCCAGTGTCTGCTTAGCTTTTTCTTCGATGTCTGCAGATGCATCTGCAACAGCCTGATCTCCGGATGCATCGCCATTTGTCAGGACGCCGCCTCTGTATTTCTCAACCATGGAAAGCGTTCTGTACAAGAGATTTCCTAAATCATTCGACAGGTCGGAATTGATTCTTCCAATCAGGCGGTCACGGCTGAAGTTGCCATCCTGTCCAAGCTGGATATCATTGAGGAGATAATAGCGGATCGCATCCGAACCAAATTCCTGAAGGAGCGGAATCGGATCGATTACATTGCCCTTGGATTTGGACATCTTTTCGCCATCAACAATGAGCCAGCCATGCCCGTAAATCTTTTTCGGGATTTCAATGCCAAGGCTCATCAGCATGATCGGCCAGATGATGCTGTGGAAGCGGACAATTTCCTTTCCTACCAGATGAACATCTGCCGGCCAGAATTTGTGGAATTTTTCAGGATCGTCAACAATGCCTGCTGCTGTCAAATAATTGACGAGCGCATCAAACCAGACGTATACGACATGCTTGGGATCAAAGGGAACAGGGATGCCCCATGTAAAGCTTGTACGGGACACGCAGAGATCTTCCAGACCGCTTTTAACGAACTGCACCATTTCATTCTTGCGGGATTCCGGCTGAATGAAGTCCGGATGTTCATCAATGTATTTAAGCCACTGATCGGCATATTTTGACATCTTAAAGAAGTAAGCATCTTCGCTTACTCTCTGCAGCGGACGGCCGCAGTCAGGACAAATGTGTTCCGGCGTCAATTTGTTTTCAGGCCAGAATGTTTCATCAGGAATGCAGTACCATCCTTCATACTTGCCCAGATAGATGTCGCCCTTGTCGTAAGCGCGCTGGAAAAGCATCTGTACGACTTTCTTATGTCTTTCCTCGGTTGTCCTGATGAAGTCATCATTGGTAATATTGAGTTCTTTCCAAAGCTGTTTGAATAAAGCGACAATGCCGTCGACGTACTGGATAGGCGTTACTCCGGCTTCTTCTGCTTTCTGTTCAATTTTCTGTCCATGTTCGTCAGAACCGGTCAAAAAGAACACATCATATCCGTCAAGGCGTTTGAAACGTGCTACAGCATCGGCTATCGATGTGCAGTACGTATGACCGATATGGAGTTTTGCGCTAGGATAATAAATTGGTGTCGTAATATAATATTTCGGTTTTTCACTCATAAATGTTTCCTCCCGATCCCTCTTTTTATAATTTATATTGGCTGGGACATCTTATTCATATTCTATTAATATCTTTTTATTATACCATTCTGATAAAAAGATAAAAGTCAAAAAAGGAAAATGCAGGCAGCCTGATCAGATTAATGATCGTTATGCTTCAGAAGATACTGGTAAACCTCTCTTCGCGAAACATTGTAGCGGCCGGAGACTTTGCGTGCAGCTTCCTTGAGCGGCATTCCTTCCGCCAAAGTCACAGCGGCATCCTGCCAGGATGTCTCTTCTTCATCCTCTTTTTCCATGGATTCATTCCAGCCTTCAACCAGAATGACATACTCGCCGCGGGGATCGTTCTCGTTCATCCCGCTTCTGAGTTCTGCGAGAGTCCCGCGTTCAAATGTTTCGAATTTTTTAGTCAGTTCCCTCGCCGTTACCGCATTTCTGTCTCCGAGCGACTGAATGAGTACGTCCATGGTCTCTTTGATGCGGTGAGGCGCTTCATAGAAAATGAGCGTCAGCGGCACTCTTGAAATATCTGCCAGAAGCTTTTTACGTTTGGCCGTAATTTTAGGCAGAAACCCGATAAAAGCAAACTGGCGGGCATCAAGTCCGGATGCGACAAGGGCTGTCAAAGCAGCATTGGGACCCGGAAGCGGGACGACGGGAATCCCCTCGTCCAGCGCCAGGCAGACTAAATCAGCTCCCGGATCGGATATGACCGGCATCCCTGCATCGCTGACCTGCGCAACAGAGTGTCCTTCCTTCAAAGCTTCAATCAGTTTGGGCCCGGCTTCTTTTTTATTATGCTCATGGTAGGATACCGGGTGTCCCTGTATCCCCAGGTGTTCTAAAAGAATCCGTGTGTGCCTTGTATCTTCGGCCGCTATGATATCTGCATTCTTCAATATATCAACGGCGCGATAGGTTATATCCTGCAGATTGCCGATCGGCGTCGGTACCAGATAAAGTGTCCCCTTCTCCACTTCACTCATGACTTTTCCTCCCATATATCTCACAGACTTCCTCTGTGTAAGAACCATCATCATTATGAAGAAGAAGCGGCGGTTCTACGACAAGTTCTGCATGCCCCCCGTATCTCCATTCTATCAGTACCCTGACTGCCGTATGGCCTTTTCTGGCATAGACAAAGCGCATGCGTTTGGGCTCCATATGATACTTTCTTCCTATAGTGATAAGGTCAGCCGTCCTGTCCGCCCTGTGTACCATAGCCAGCCGTCCGCCGTATTTCAGAAGATACTGCGCTGTCTTGAATACGTCATCCATCGTCGCATTCATTTCATAACTGGCGCTGGCCACCCCGCTTTTGGCACTCATTCTTCCAGTCCCCACTTCCCGATAAGGCGGATTAGCCAGTACCAGAGAGAATTTTTCGGAATCGAACTGCCGGGAAGATTCCCGGTAATCTCCTTCAATGACTTTGATCTGCGCTTCTTTATGATTCCCTTCCACATTCCTTCTTGCCAGATCCGCCATTACAGGGTCCTGTTCAAAAGCCGCAATATGATTGCCGCCGAGTGAAGAGACAAGCAGTGCAATAACACCTGTGCCTGTTCCAAGATCGGCGATGACATCATTTTTCTTAGGCTCTACATAATGAGCCAGTAATACAGAATCTACAGAGAAGCAGAAATGATCCGGCCTTTGGATGAGTTTCATATCATCCCTGACTAAATCGTCGAGTCTTTCTCCCTCATTCAATACCCATTCATCAGCCATTTTCAGCCTGCTCTACCTTGTCCCAGGGGAAAATCTTTGTCTTCTGCCCCTCCAACTGCACTTTAACTGTATGTTTTTGTGTATTGACATAGAGAATCTGTCCCGCACCTTCTTCCGTAATCGCCTTCATGCCGACCCGGAACATCTTCTCATTCCCTTTATCTCTATGGCAGCAGCCCTTCTTCTTGCATCCGTCATGTACATACTGGTCGTTTTCATAACGCAGGCAGCACATGAGGCGCCCGCATACACCGGATATCTTCGTCGGATTCAGGGAAAGGCCCTGATTCTTTGCCATCTTAATGGAAACCGGTGCAAAATCACCGAGAAATGTTGCGCAGCATAAAGGTCTCCCGCAGGGGCCGATTCCGGACACCTGTTTAGCCTCATCCCTTACGCCTACCTGCCTCAGTTCAATCCTGGTATGGAACACAGACGCCAGCTCTTTGACAAGATCCCTGAAGTCGACTCGTCCGTCAGACGTAAAGAAGAAAACGATTTTATTCCGGTCAAAGGTATATTCAGCGCGGAGAAGCTTCATAGGACACTTGAACTTCTCTATTTTCTTAAGACAGATTTCGTAGGCTGACTGCTCGCGCTCCTTGTTTCTTTCCAGCTGCGCCATATCTTTAATCGTAGCTTTGCGGATGACCGGTTTCTGCGGCATATCCTCCTCGCTGACTTTATCTGGCATAAGGACAACATAACCGTATTCCAGTCCCCTGGATGTTTCAACAATAACTCCATCATCTATATGCAAATCAAGATTGTTGGAATCAAAGTAATATATTTTACCCGCAGGCTTAAATCTGACACCTATAACTTGATTCATTCTTTTCTGCCTCTCTGTATATTCTTCAATTGGATAAGAATCATATCCCAAATATTTTTTATATTAATATAATGCGTATATGCGAGCTCCGCATCGCGGAAAACTTCCATCACCTGCATGACTTTGCCATTCCACTTCCGGGAAACAGCCATCTCGCGTCCCATGACCGACATGCACCTTGCCCGGTTCTGGTCACCGGTTTCAGCCAGCACGAGTATATCCCGCCCGACCAGGATGATCCAGCGGAGCATTTGATGGAATTCATCTCTGTCTTTCCATTTATGCCCGTTTAATGCAGAAAATGAACGGGGATTATCCGTAATGGTTTCCCAGAACGACATGGCTGCATCAGGCTGTGCATTATCTTTTTCACTGCAGATTTCCAAAGTAATGCCCGGGTTTCCTTCTGAAAGCTGGTAAAGCATATCAGGAGTCATATTCACCGGCACCGGGTAATTGCTGCTTTCCCTTTGGAGAAGTACAAGATATTCTTCCCTTCCAAGCGGAGTAAAGGCAAATTTCTCGCTTCTGGAAATCACTGTCGGAAGAATTCAGATCCGTAGAAATCAGAATATAATAAACATTGCTTTGAGGCTCCTCAAAGGTTTTGAGCATAATATTTGCAGCAGCCGCTCTCATGAACTGGCATTCATCGATAATGCAGACATGAGCCTTTTCATCAAAGGACGCCATGCTTTCAAGAAATGTACGGAACTGCTCTACTTTCAATTCCATCTTCCCGGGGCGAAGATACCACAGCCTGTTTCCAGCCATCGGGAGCGTCATCTCTTCTCTGGCGGATGATATGTGCAATTCATCAAATTCTCCGGAAATCTTTTCAGATTCTCCTGTAAGAATTCCCGCCAGATCAAATGCTGCTGTTGTCTTGCCCAGCCCGTCATCCCCATATAGGATCAGGGTATGAGGAAACCTGTTGTTTTTCAGCAGGGATTTCCATTCCTTCTGAACTTTTTCCTGTCCATAAATATGCGGAAGAAAGAGTGACACCTGGTACCTCCATATACGCTGTTAGTTAAGTAATACACTTTAATTCTACCATGCATGAAGAATGACTGCAAAAGTTAGCACTTCTGCCAGAATGCATGTCAGATTCCGGATAATAAATCCGGGATTTCGAGTACGTTCTGCACGTAAGGAACGCCTTCTTTTTCAAAAAGGCTGGCAGTCTTATCTTTCTCTGCTCCGTACAGCACTCCTATGAACCTGAAGCCTGCAGCTCTGCTTCCCAGCAGGTCCGAGAAGGAATCCCCGCAGACATAAATCTCATCTTCGCTGCCGCGCGCAATTGTTCCTGCCATATATGCAGGATAATTTTCCTTATTTCTGCCATAAGCAGCGCACAAATAGATAAAAGGATGCGGTTTATCAGGAACACTTCCTCCGTACATTTTTGATTCATCTACCGCATCAGACGCAGTCGCTAAATAGTTTGATTCAAACTCTTCATCCCAGCCATAGGTTTTAAAAGGGACTTCCATTTCAATCCGGGCACGTCCCGTCGCAACCCCAAGCTCATAACCGCTTTCTTTCAATCTTTCAAACATATTCTTTATGCCAGAAGGCAGAGCAAGCGGTGTTTCCCTGTCCAGGAATCCCGGCTTCCCGCCGCTGTATGGCGCTTTATGGAGATAGCGGATATAATTATCATCCCCCAGGTACCATTCCTGAAAAGCTGACGTATGGATTTTCCAAAAAAAAGATCTCAATTCTGCCCATGTATCCGGATTGGCAAAAGACGGAGCCATTGCTGCTGCCAGTGTATGAATGACATCTTCTCCGTAAATCCCCTCCGGCACTGTCTTCTCCCATTTCTCTAATATCTTATCCGCAGACGGAACAGGAATCCCCATCAATATTTTCCCTGTCTCCTGCACATCTTTCTCCGATTCCAGACGGAATGCCACTTTTTCTCCGCCGGAGCGGGCAGAATAAACTTCTGCCATGATCCAGAAAATCGTAATCAGCGCAGCATGAACCATATCCCAGTTTGAGTTGATCCCTCTTGCCTTCAGCCAGGATATGAGCGTGCCATTTCCCCACACGCTTTTCCTGCATTCTGCAATGCGTCCTTCATTGACCGTGCCAACAATAAAATTATCCTTTTCTGCCGGCATGCCCATATACTTCGGGCTGTATAAAATTTCCCAGACAGTCAGTGCTGCTATATCAAAATATCTTTCTTCACTAAGAAGTACGCCATCTACGTCAAATATGACTTTTTTCATTTTTCCTCCATGAAATGGAACATTTTCATAATTTATCCTTATTTTATCATATTCACATTCCATTAATGAATCAATGCGCCAAAAGGTTTTCAGGGTTATAGGACAAAACGTGTTGGTAAAAATTTATATTATGCTTGTATTAAGGGC
>ERZ791849.257-NODE-257-length-22722-cov-3.44007_pt1 | contig 22722 bp, 16 predicted proteins | sample MGYA00510288_ERZ791849 | MGnify/ENA primary metagenome ERZ791849 (study PRJEB30046, sample SAMN00715262) | human gut metagenome | study: EMG produced TPA metagenomics assembly of the A metagenome-wide association study of gut microbiota in type 2...
CCCGCCACTTTCAAGCGAACGCAAAACTTTTCTGCAAGTAGAAGCACACATCGAACAGCTTTTTGCAATCATAGGCACCGACCAAAAACTTTGCCCCGCCGAGTCCTTTGCCCGAACAAGAAAAGAATAAACGATAAACTCGTTGGGCGATAACCGTTCATCAAAAATTTTGTTCGGCAAAAGAAAAAATTGACCGCTGCAATTTTTACGCATACGAAAACCTCCTTCCAAATTATTCGAGAGAATATTTTCATGAAGTGAAAACCAAAATGCATTCAGAAAAAACTCCCTCTACTATACGGAGAAAAATTCCCGTTTTGTTCGGGTGTTTTTCAAAATTCTTTACACCTTGTTTACATTTGATTTTACCATAACAAAAAATACCCCTCTATAATACAGAGAAAAAATTGAGTTTTGTTGATGTGTTTTTAGCAAAAATATTTGAGTTAGTACTAAAATTTACTCGTTTGTCGTTTGCAACGTTGTTTATGATATAGAATTATGATATAATAATTATATTAAGAGTTTTACTAACTCGTGCAAGGTCTGGTATGGTGATTTGCGTGCCGTATGGTAATGGCAATAAAACATCTTCCGGCTTTTGGGAGGCACACGTCTGCCGGAGTATTACAATGGAACTTATGAATATTTGAAAAGCTTGGGAATTGAAGAAATTTAACGGTTGCTCAAAATTCTTAATTTGCAGAGGTGGATTATGAAAATAACATACATTAATCACAGCGGATTTTTGGTTGAAACCGAGAACTGCTACTATGTTTTTGATTACTACAAAGGCGAGATGCCGAGCCTTGACAAAAGCAAGGAAGTTGTCGTCTTTTGCAGTCACTTTCACCAAGACCATTTCAACCCGAAAATCTTTGAAATTCTTGATGATACGGGTATGAATTATCAGGCTGTTTTGGCAAAGGACATCAGCAAAAAGAAGTATCCTGCCGGTGTGAAAGTCACGACTGCTTATCACGATCAAACCTACATTCTTGACAACGGCACACAAGTTAGTACGCTTCTTTCAACTGACAGCGGTGTTGCTTTTATCGCCAAGACAAGCGAGGGCGCAATTTACCACGCAGGTGATTTGAACGATTGGCATTGGGAGGGTGAGACGGAAGCCGATAACCGCCACATGACCTCCATGTACCGTGCGGAGATTGACAAAATCAAGGGTGCTCATTTTGATGCCGCATTCGTTCCCCTTGACCCACGGCAGGAGGAGCATTATGCCGACGGTATGCTTTATTTTTTGAAACATGTCGATTGCAACGCTGTTTTCCCTATGCATTATTGGAACGAACCGAGCGTGATTGATAGGTTTATCACCGAATATCCGCAGTATAAATCACGAATAAAAAACACAGAATCAGCAAAAGGAGAAGAAATATGAGCTTTAGAATGATTCATGAAAACTATAATGTTTCCGATTTGGATAGGTCGATTAAGTTTTACAATGACGCACTTGATTTGCACGAGGTCAGTCGAAAAACCACCGACGATTTTATTATCGTTTATTTGAGCAATGATTCAAGCAATTTTGATCTTGAACTTACATGGCTTAAAGAACATCCGCAGCCGTACGATTTGGGCGAATGTGAATTCCATTTGGCATTTAAGGCAGATGATTTTGATTTGGCACATAAAAAGCACGAAGAAATGGGTTGCATCTGCTTTGAAAATCCTGAAATGGGTATCTATTTCATCGAGGACCCGGACGGCTATTGGCTGGAAATTTTACCGTAATTAAGTTACACTATAATAAAAAGAGTTGAGAAACACAATTTCTCAACTCTTTTATGTTTATGCAAGCAGTTCATTTAATTTTGAAACTATTTTTTCTTTTTCGCCGCTTCCTGTTGTGTTTAACCTCATTAGTGGTAAGTCATACTTTGCGAAAATGCCATCTTTTAAAATATTCATTTGATAAGATTGTACACAAGGTTTTAGGAATCATAATAAGAAACTTGGAGTTTGAAGAGCGGCTTGAGAGTAGTCTTCCGAATAGAATCAAGAAAAACAAATAACTATAATTAACCTTACGTAGCCGTTCGAGTAACAGCTCCGTTTTGTTTTGATTTTTTCTTACTTTTCCCTTATAAATCCACAATAATCATTGCTTTTAAACGTTCTGTGTGATATACTAAACTTGTGTAATTGTAACTATCTGAAAGCGAGGAAAATCTAATGGATTCTAACATCGAGCGCTGGTACTCAATGAAAGAAATATGCGAATATCTTGGCGTCAGCCGTGATACCGTACTTGATTGGATAGAAAGAAGAAATATGCCCGCAGCAAAAATCGGACGCCTTTGGAAATTCAAAGTCAGCGAAATTGACGCTTGGATGAAATCCGGTATTGCAGCGGATAAATAATCGAATTTCGGAGGCATATATGAGTTTTATTGAATCTTACAAGCATCTTGATAAAATATGCGGAGAAATGTTTGAAACTCAATATGGAGTATCCGCTTATATAGAGGAAATGCTAAACAATCCTCATGGTTCTTTTCTTGTCAGAGGATGGGAAAATGATTTAAAACAACTAAAGCACTATCGTTGGATTAGGAATCAAATCGTACACGAACCCGATTGCTATGAAGAAACTATGTGCGAAGCCGGAGACGATGAATGGCTTGATGATTTTTATGAAAGAATAATAAATCAAACTGATCCGCTTACTTTATATGCAAAAGCTACTGCGCCTAAGCCAACGAAAAAATCAATGCAAACACCAAAGATAGGCCACGAAACATACGCATATTCTCAGCAAGTAACAAATCCAAAAAAGTCATCGAAAACAGCAATAAGTCTTATCGCTGTTTTAGTGGTAATTGCGCTTGTTGTTGCCGCAATATTTATAATTTCAAAATCATTTTAATTTCGGAGGTGCAATATGGTGCTTGAAAATAAATTAGGGCTTACCGATTCTGCCGAACTCGCACGAGAGGAAGAGCGAATCAGTAAAAAGAAAGCTGTTAATTTATTTGACTTTGCCATTCTCAAGCTACTTTCTGACGGAACATATAAGACCTTAGCCGCTATTCACAAATATCTGTTTGAAGATATTTATGACTTTGCTGGAGAAATCCGCACGGTGAATATGGCAAAAGGTAATTTTCGCTTTGCACCACTTGTGTACTTGCAAGCGGCACTTGAAAATATCGACAAAATGCCGCAGTCAAATTTTGATGAGATAGTAGAAAAATATGTTGAGATGAACATTGCTCATCCGTTTCGTGAGGGGAACGGTCGCAGTACTCGCATTTGGCTTGACCATATCTTGAAAACTGAAATCGGCAAAGTTATAGACTGGAGCAAGGTGAATAAAGAAGATTATCTTCTCGCAATGGAACGCAGTCCGATTAAAGATGTAGAGATTAAAGTGTTGCTAAAAGGTGCGCTTACCGACGAAATAAACAGCAGAGAAGTCTATATGAAAGGTATCGACCACAGTTACTATTATGAGGGTTATACAACTTTTAAGGCTGAAGAATTATAATAACGAAACGAGGTGCAAATATGCCGGATAAGAATTGGCAATTTGAACTTGAAGAATATATAAAACAAGGCGAACCCGACAAAGCCGAAAAAAGCGAAGCGTGGCAAACAGCTATCGGTTTGCAGGCTGTTGACGGGCTGAATACTTCTGACTATTTGTTAGACACCGCCAAAGAGCATATCGAGGGTAAAATCACAATCGACGAGGCTCAAAAGCGTATTCACAGTTACTATGAACAGCGTTCTGTACGCACCGAAACGGAAAACGAAACCAAAGAGGCCGACATCGTTTCGGCAAGAATTGCAAAGTTATTAGGAGAAAAGACGTTTCAATTTTCCCCTGCCGAGTGGCTTTCGATTCATCGCAGATTGTTCGAGGGTGTGTTCGGTTACGCAGGACAAGTCAGGCAGTACAATATCACAAAGAAAGAGTGGGTACTGAACGGCGATACTGTTATCTATGCGGATTGGAACAGTATTAAGGAAACTTTGGACTATGATTTTTCCACCGAAAAACAGTTTTCTTATGAGGGTTTGACTGTAGATGAAGCTGTAAAGCATTTGGCAAAATTCGCTTCGGATATATGGCAAATTCACCCGTTCAGCGAGGGAAACACCCGTGCCACTGCCGTATTCATGATAAAATATATGAAAACATTCGGCTTTAGCGTAAACAACGATGCATTTGAGAAATATTCTTGGTATTTTCGTAATGCATTGGTTCGTGCTAATTATAATAACCTGCAAAAAGGCGTCCATTCTACGACGAAGTTTTTGGAAATGTTCTTTTCAAATCTTTTGTTAGATACGCATTACGAACTGAAAAACAGATATATGCACATTGATTATGCAGAGAACGATTCCCAAAGTATCAGTCCAAAAGTTCCAAAGTATCAATTTGATACTTTAGATTGCACTTTAGAAGAAATTGCAGTTTTAGAATTAGTGGCAAAGAACCCGACAATAAAACAGCAAGAGCTTGCAGAAGCAACCGGAAAGTCTATTGCAACGATAAAGCGAATTATGAAATCGCTACAGGATAAAAATTATATCCGCCGTGAAAGCGGCAAGAGATACGGTAAGTGGGAAGTTTTAGTTTGATCAATCTGCAGGTGATATACAATTTTTCAATCAACGCTCGGAACAAATATACGGAGGAGTTATTATGGCTAAGAATATTGAACCTAAACTTAAGAAGATAGGTGATTATTTAAAACTTGAGGAAGATACTGTTTTCACTATACCGGAATACCAACGTGCGTATTCTTGGGGTGTTGATAATTGCGACAAACTGTGGCAGGATATTAATGATTTTGTTGAAAGTGAAAGCAAGGACAGATACTTCTTCGGAACGATTATAATTAACTGTCAGGATAATGATACAAAGTACGGACTTATTGATGGTCAGCAGAGAACGACCACCTTCTTGTTACTGTTAAAAGCTCTACTTGTCAGAATTAATGTTGCAATTAACAGAACCTCCAACGATGAAGATTCTGCCAGCCTGTGTCGTGGTTTGCAGGAACGTAGACGCAGAATTATGGGAATTCTGTATAAAGCTGAAACGGAAGATATTTCGGATAAGCCCGATGTAGCTAAAGATGCCGAGATCTGTCGTCGAGAAATTATTCTTGAAAACTATTCAATTAACGAACAGTATAAAACGGAGTTAGCGACAATTCTTCAGGCAACTGATTTCGACTCGGCAGAAGCAAGAGTTACTAAAATCAAGTACAAACAAAAAGATAATAGATATACTAATTTCTTTAGAAACTTCAAGTTCTTCTATATTAAAATCAGCGAATTGTCCGATTCACAATTGAACAGTATCGCTAAAGCTGTTACAGATAACTGTGAAGTAATCGAAATCAAGAGTTGGCAAGTAGAACAGGCAATCACAATGTTTAACTCTCTTAACTCCGATGGTCTCCCTCTTTATGACTCTGATATTATCTCTGCAAAATTGTATGCAGCCGCAGAAAAAAGAGGCGAAGAGAAGCAATTTGCAAATTTATGGAAAGAGTTAAATGACATCATCAATGAATTGGAAAGCGTTCATATTGCCGATATTAATTCTATTTTGATGCAGTATATGTATTACATACGTACTATCAATAAGGAAACAATCAGCGATACCGGTGCAATTAATGTTACGACTCCCGGTTTAAGACGATATTTTACTGAGATTAATAAAATACCAATTTCCGATCCTATTACAATGTGTTCGAATATGATTAGATTAGCTAAGATATGGAAAAAGGTTTCCGGTTATTCTCAAATGAAAATCTTGCAGAAATTTAATGAGAATACCAAACTGTTTTTGGCGAGCTATTTTTACAGATTCAATGAAGACGATATTACTGAAGAAATTATATGTCCCATATTTGAATGTATGCTTCGTTTATTTACACTTCTCGAACTCGTTGATGTTGGCTATTCCAGTAAGTATTTCAAAACGTTTTTGTTTGGAGAAGAAGCCAAATTTGTAAACTCAAGTGTTACTATTGATGAAATTGTCAAAGATTTCAGTGAGCATATTGTATCTAACTGGGATTTAGAAAGCATCGAAACAGCGTTGCATGATTACGACGGAAATGTGCTTGTTTATTTAAACGAGTATCTCTTTGCGAGAGAAAAAGGGGTTGGTTTTACTCTTGGAAGTAAATATGATATCGAGCACATCATGCCATATAGCGGGTATAACTTACAAGAGATTCGAAAAGACGCAGGAATTGTTAGTGAAGATGAATTTTACGGAATAGTAAATAAGCTGGGAAACAAGATTCTTCTCGAAGAAAAAATCAACCGCGCAATTGGAAATGAATGGTTTAGAACCAAAATATCAACTGAGATTGAAAACAAGACAGGATATATCAATAGTGAATATCCGATTGCTCAAACATTGGTGGATAAATACCGTGACACTAATAAGCCATATTGGAAAAAGGATGATATTACCGATGCTACCAATAAAGCAAGTAATAGAATTATTAAATTCATCTTTGGTAATTAAGTTTTATTAATCACTTCTAACTTCTTGGTGAATTTTATAAATAATTAGAATAATTAAGGAGGCTGTTTATGAAATCAAATTTTGATTTTCTGAATCGATACTGGCCTGCATTGGCACAGATTGGCGCAACCGCAGAAACCTATGTCTATTCTGATCCCAATGCCTGTATCTATAAACTCGGAATGTTTGCAGAGCGTTTGGTACAAGAAATTCTTGTTTTTGAACATATTGCAGAACCTAAAACTGACAACACACATGCAAATAGAATTCGTATTTTGAAACGTGCAGGTATCTTACCTCATGAAATTGACGACACACTGTATCTTCTTCGAAAGACACGAAATTCAGCTGTTCATACGGGTTATGATTCGGTAGAAGAAGCACAAACACTTCTTTCAATGACATATAATCTTGCTGTTTGGTTTATGGAAACATATGGAGATTGGGGATATACAGCCAAAGATTTTGTCATGCCAGAAGAAGTTTCTTATCCTGATTTTGAAACACTTGTAGTAGAACAGGAAAAGAAAATTGAGAAACTCTCAAAGCAACTTTCCACCGTTCATACTAATGCTTCTACAAAAACACAGAAAGAACGTGCAAGGCAGTCAGAAAGGGTTTCTTCAATGATAAATTGGACAGAGGCTCAAACACGTTGTCTAATTGATGAACAACTACAAAAGGCTGGCTGGGAAGCAAACACAAAAAATCTCCGTTACAGTAAAGGTACTCGTCCTGTTAAAGGCAGAAACATTGCTATTGCCGAATGGCCTACCGATTCCGAGTTCTATGCAAACGGGTATGCGGATTACGCTTTTTTTATTGGTGAGAAGCTCGTTGCTCTTATGGATGCAAAGAAAGCATCCGAAGATGTGGCATCTACCATTGATGTTCAAGTAAAAGACTATGCTACTCATATCAAAGCAGAAGATTTAAAATATACCGTTGGTGCATGGAGTACATATCAGGTCCCGTTTCTCTTTGCATCTAATGGTCGTTCTTACATTGAGCAGCTTCGCACCAAATCTGGCATTTGGTTCTTGGATGCGAGAAGTTCTGTCAATCAACCGTATCCTATCCGCAATTGGTTCAGCCCGAACGATTTGCTTGAAAAGTTAAGTCAGAACATAGAGGAAGCTAACGAAACTCTCACAACGACTGACGATTCTTTTATGACAGATCCTTCTGGTCTCAATTTAAGAGATTATCAGGTCAAAGCTATTAATAAAGCAACAGAAGCTATTGTCAACGGCAATCCTACTGCTTTATTGGCAATGGCAACTGGAACTGGTAAAACTCGTACTGTTCTAGGACTTATCTACAAGATGCTTGAATCCAAGCGCTTTAGACGTATTCTATTTCTTGTAGACCGTGTTTCTCTCGGTGAACAGGCCATGGATACCTTTAAGGATGTTAAGCTCAAGGAACTTATGACTCTCGATCAGATTTATGAGTTAAAAGCTATTGATGATAATGATATTAATCTTGAAACAAAAGTAAGCGTATCCACTGTACAAGGTCTCTTGAAACGTACCGTTCTTGCAGACACGCCCGACTTAACGCCTGGCGCATTTGACTTGATAATTGTTGACGAGGCTCATAGAGGATACATTCTTGACCGTGAAATGACCGAAGAAGAAATCCTTTACGATAATCAAGAGGATTATATGAGCAAATATAAGCAGGTTATAGAGTATTTTGATGCTGTAAAAATTGCTCTTACCGCTACTCCGGCACTTCATACAACTCAAATTTTTGGTGATCCGGTGTTTACATATAGCTACCGTGAAGCTGTAATTGACGGTTGGCTTGTGGACCATGATCCACCATATATTATCAATACCGATTTTATTCAAAATAAGGCTGTCTTTAAAAAAGGTGAAACCTTGGCTGAATACGATCCCAACACACAAGAACTCTTAAATGGTTCTGTACTTCAGGATGAACTTGACTTTGATGTTTCAGAGTTTAACAGAAAAATTGTTCTTCCAGACAACACTCGTAAAGTTCTTGAAGAAATATCGTCTTATCTTAACCCTGAAGGTGAAGAAAAAACTCTCATTTTCGCAGTAAATGACAACCATGCGGACATGATTGTGGACACACTTCGGGATATTTATAAAGAGTATGGAATTTCTTTTGATGCTATAATGAAGATTACCGGTAAAACTGCCGGCGGAAACAAAAAGAAGGTGTTGCAAGTAATCAAGCAGTTTAAAAACAATCAGTATCCGAATATTGCTGTAACGGTTGATCTTCTAACAACAGGAATCGATGTTCCTGCTATTTGCAATCTTGTGTTTATGCGTAAAATTAACAGCCGTATCCTTTTTGAACAAATGCTTGGTCGTGCAACTCGTCTTTGTCCTGAAATCGGAAAAACACATTTTAATATCTTTGATGCGGTTCGGGTATATGAAGATCTGGATTCTACTTCTGGAATGAAGTCTGTAACCGTTAGTAAGACTATGCCTGAGCTTCTTGAAGATTTGTTCCGTCCTACTGAGACAAGCAAACAGCAAACCAAAGATCGTATTTTGGCTCGTTTACAGCGAAAGAACAACAATCTGACAGTAGAGCAAAAATATGAAGTGTCTGATCGGTTGAATGGTAGTGATTTAAAAGCTTATACAAAAGAACTCAAGAGTTGTACTGAAGAAGCGTTTATTGAAAGATGTAGTAAAGACGAAAATTTTCTTCTTTGGGTTGATAATCTTAAGGGCAAGAAACGTGGGCATTACTATTCCGATAAAGAAGATACTCTTCTTGAAACCACTCGTGGTTATGGTGATATAGAAAAGCCCGAAGATTATCTGGAAGTCTTTGCAAAGTTTGTAAATGAGAACAAGGATGCAATCGAGGCAATCCGCATTGCTTGCACCAAGCCGAGTGATATGACAAGAGCACAACTCAGAGACCTGAAATTAGTTCTTGATAAGGAGAATTTCAACGAAAGTAACTTGAACCAAGCAATCAGCGCCGTTAAGAATGAGCAGATTGTAGCAGATATCATTTCTCACATTCGTCGTGCCGTATTGCATACGCCTATTCTTAATCACGAAGAACGTGTTAAAGCTGCGTTTGCGAAGTTAATTGCCAACAACAACTTTAACAAGATGCAGCTTGACCTATTGGAGAAGATCAAAACCTATATGCTTCACGAAAGCCTATTGAACGTGGAAACCTTCGAAGCTCCTGCGTTCAAAATGGAGGGCGGATTCGTAAGATTTGACAAAAAATTTGCCGGTCGATTGTTGGATATTATCCGCCAAATCAATACCTATATTTATGAAGGAGCAGCATAACCATGAGCACTCAAGATATTGTACAAAAATTATGGAATCTCTGTAATGTATTGCGTGATGATGGTATTACTTATCATCAGTATGTTACCGAACTTACCTATATTCTTTTTCTCAAGATGTTAAATGAAACCGGTGAGGAAGAAAGACTAATTTCCTCCGTTCGTGATGCTTACGCAAAAAAGCTTGAAGCCTATGCCAAAAAGCATAAAAAACCCGTTGAAGCACTTGATGAAAAGGAAAAAGAAGATCTCAAGGGTGCTCTCTATGCATATTCATGGGACTATCTTGCGAACCTTGAAGGTTTAGAACTGAAGAAATACTATAATAAACTCTTGTCCGAACTTGGTGAAGCCTCCTTTAATCGTATTAGCGAGATCTATGTAAAGGCTGTTTCAAGCATTGATGAGCCTAAGAACCTTCAGAAGATCATTTCCGAAATAAACAAGCTTGATTGGTATGAAGCAAAAAGAGAAGGTCTTGGCGATCTTTACGAAGGATTGCTTGCAAAAAATGCAGATGAGAAAAAGTCAGGTGCCGGTCAGTACTTTACTCCTCGTGTGTTAATTGATGTAATGACAGAACTTATTGATCCTGAGTTTGAGGATGCTTGCTTTGACCCAGCTTGCGGCACTTTTGGTTTTATGATTGCAGCTTATAAGCATGCAACCAAAGATAAGGACATCTATTCACTTTCTGATCAGGAAGTTGAAGCAATGCAAGGACGTTACGGCGGTATTGAGCTTGTTCCCGATGCGCACCGTTTGGCATTGATGAATGCATATCTACACAATGTTCCTGCAAATATTGCTTGTATGGACTCGCTTTCCCCTAACGCAAAAAAATTCAAAAGCTTTGACGTAGTTCTCACTAACCCACCTTTCGGTACAAAAAAAGGTGGAGAGCGTGCTACTCGAGATGACATTTCTTTCCAAACCTCAAACAAGCAGTTAAACTTTCTGCAGATTATATATCGTAGCTTGAAAGCGGATGGTAAAGCTCGGTGTGCTGTTGTTTTGCCCGACAATGTTCTGTTTGCAGGTGGAGATGGTACAAGCGTTAGACGTGAATTGATGGAGTTCTGCAATCTTCACACTATTCTACGTTTACCAACAGGTATTTTCTATGCCCAAGGTGTAAAGACTAATGTTCTGTTCTTTACCCGTGGTATTTCCGAAAAAGGTAATACTAACGAGATCGCTTTCTACGATCTGCGTACTAATATGGAAGGATTCGGAAAAACTCGTCCTCTGCGCCATAGTGATTTCGATGAATTTATGGAAGGTTATAACGATCCTACAAGGCGCACGGGAGAGCGTTGGAGCAAGTTTACTCGTGAAGAAATTGAAACCAAGTATAATGATAGCCTTGATCTTGGTTTGATTAAGGACAATTCCATTATTGATGTTGATGAACTGCCCGATCCTATTGAAAGCGGTGAGGAAGCCATCGCACAACTTGAAGAAGCGGTAGATTTGCTAAAAAGTGTTGTTCGTGAACTTAAAGCATTGAGCCCGGAGGAATAAGTATGGCTAAGAAAACAAAAGATTCCAACCTTTCCATTGAAGAAAGATTGGAACAGGCGTTGATTCCCAATTGGGATGAGCCATATAAACTGCCACCTAATTGGTGTTGGGTAAAACTGAGTACAGTTTGTTCTCTTGAAAACGGAGAAAAATACACAGAAAAAGACCTTGTATATTTAGATGCCAAAACATTACGAGGCGTTACTGAACCACAAACAAGAGATAGTGGTATCGTTGTCAACAAAGATCAAAAAGTAATCTTGGTCGATGGAGAAAATTCCGGCGAAGTTTTTGTTGTTCCATATAGAGGATATATGGGTAGCACATTTAAGATTCTTAACATTGTTACTAATGCTGATGAAATGTATATCCGCTATTTTGTTGATCAAAATCGAGAAAGATTGAGAAATAGCAAGGTTGGTTCTGCAATTCCTCACCTTAACAAGGATTTGTTCTTCGATTTAAAACTCCCGTTTCCTCCTTTGAGTGAACAAAAACGAATTGTTGCTCATATTGAAACTCTTTTTGCGAAACTTGATGAAGCTAAAAAAAGAGCACAAGAAGTTATAGATGACATTGAGACTCGTAAAGCAGCTATTCTTCACAAAGCCTTCACCGGTGAACTGACTGCGAAATGGCGGGAAGAACGCGGTGTGGGAATGGAGAGCTGGGAGAAAAGACGTATCAACGAGTTAGCAAGACCGCGAGCAGGATATGCGTTTGATAGTAAGAAATTTTCAAATACAGGTTATCAAGTTGTAAGGATGGGAAATCTCTATGGAGAGACATTGGATCTTTTTCGAAAACCCGTCTTTATTTCGGAAGATGATGTTGATGATTCAATCTTAAATCGAGCGTTGATAAAAGATGGGGATATATTAATAACCCTAACAGGGACAAAGTACAAGCGAGACTACGGGTATGCGGTATGTGTTTCTTCCCCTAACAAATTACTTGTGAATCAGCGGATATTATGTCTTACCCCTTTTGCTTGTGTTGAACGAAATTATCTGCTGTATTATTTGAAATCCAATTTGTTTAGAGATGTGTTTTTTAGTTGCGAAACAGGCGGTGTAAACCAAGGGAATGTAAGTTCGAAGTTTGTTGAGAACATTGAAATCCCAATTCCAACTTTTGATGAACAGCTTGAAATTACTACTGTTTTAGATCGAACACTTGCGCACGAACAACAGGCCAAGGAAGCCGCCGAGGCGGTCCTTGACCAGATCGAACTGATGAAAAAATCCATTCTCGCCCGTGCGTTTCGCGGTGAACTGGGCACGAATGATCCGAGTGAAGAAAGTGCTGTGGAGTTGCTAAGAATGATATTAGAATCTAAATAACCATTATTACACGAGGTGAACAAAATGAAGATAAACTATATTTATATAGACGGTTATAAAAACCTTAACAAATTAGAGCTGTCGTTTGACGAAAGCTCTACTGTTAATGCTCTTATTGGTAATAATGGTAGTGGTAAATCTAATGTTATTGAGGCACTAACAAGGGTGTTTACCTCTGTTTATAATGATTCTACTGTGTGTTTTGTTTATGAAATTCATTATACGATTGCCGACAATGAAATAGTTCTTTGCAACAAGGAAAAACCTGTATTTCTAAAAAATGGAAAGTCTGTAAAGAAATCAGAGAAGGAAACTTTTTTACCGAGAAGTATTTTTCTGTACTATTGTGGAGAAACTGACCGACTTCAGAAACTTGCATCTGATTGTCAAGATAAGAAGTTTGAAAAAGCTCTAAAAACAGATGGAGAAATTGTAACGAGATATGTTTCTTCTGTTGGGTTAAAAGAATTTGCGGCGGCATTACTGGCAAATGCAATTTATCAAAATGCAACGTATGATAAAGTTTGTGAGTTAATCAATATCTATAACATTGGCGGCCCAGTAACATTTAATCTCAAAAGACCTTCTTGGAGCAAATCTGCACCTATTACTGAAAAATCTTTTTGGAATGCACAAGGTGCGGTGGCGATGCTCCTTCATGCGATTAAAGATGTAGGGGAACTTCAAATAACGGATAAAAACACAGCTAAAATCATTGTAAAAAACATTGCGGATCTAAAGTTGGGCGCTGAAAGTGCTTTCGATTTATTTGTTAGATTCGAACTGCTTATTCAGGCAGGCATCCTCAATTCTATTGATTTTAAAATTGTCAAAGAAGGAGTAGAAATCACGTCTAATGACCTTAGTGAAGGTGAAAAACAGTTAGCACAATTCTTATGTATATTAGAAGCCACAAAGGATTACCGTGCATTATTTCTTCTTGATGAATTTGATTCGTTTCTCCATCCCAATTGGCAACGTCGTTTTGCAGAAATAATTGATGGTATATCAATAACAGGTCAAGTACTTTTTACTACCCATTCGCCACTCACACTTGGTAAAGTTAGAAAAGAAAATATACGCATATTGAAAGACGGGAAAATTTATATTCCTTCTGTTGACACATACAATAGAGATATTACCGAAGTGCTTGACGAAATAATGGAGGTTACAAAACGCCCTGTTGAAATCGAGAAAGCCATTAAAGAGTTTAGAAATGCAGCTATGCATGGAAAAAAAGATGAGGCTTATAGATCAATTGAAGAACTTAAGGTATTATTATCTGATGAAGATCCATATTGGATTACTATTGAACACATGCTTGCACGGATGGAGAGAACAAAATGAAATATATTGTAAAACGTACTTCTCCGGCATCCTTGGAAGCTTATAAGGCAACGGAAGGTGCTTGCTATAATGATATGCCTCAAAATGTAAAAGAAGATGTTAGGCAAAGCCTTGTCTCTGAGCAAGGCGGAATATGTTGTTATTGTGGCAAGCGGATTCTACCGGATTATCATTCTGTTATCGAACATCTTTATCCTAAAGGACTTAAACAATATAGTCACTTGCAGCTGGAGTATAGTAATTTATTGTGTTCTTGTGATGGTGGCGAGAGCAATCGCACAGGTAAAACAAAATCAGAAAAACGAAAATTTCCTTCGTTTTGTGATGATAAAAAGAATAATCGTGTATTAAACCTTACACCATTAGATCCAACCTGCGAAGAACAGTTTTCTTACGATGAAGAAGGTCATATATATGGCAAAACCGACGCAGCACAAGAAGCAATCGATATATTAGGGTTGGATTGTAGTCCTCTTGTTGATCTTCGTAGAGCCGCTATTAATCCATATTTGGAACTTGACTTGGATAATGAAGGCTGGAATGCTGAGATTGAAGATCTTTCTCAGCGACATAATGACAACTTTCGTTCATTCTGTTTTGTTGTTATTTACTACATAAGAAACTTTAAAATGGCTGTTTGAATTATTCTCGCCACTTGAAAGGAGTATACAATGGCATCAATATCATTTGAATATTCAGAAGACAAACTGATTCTTTGTTATACTCCCGTAATGGGTCTCGATGATATAACTAAACGTCTTGATACAGAAGATGGTGTTTCAGTAAAACACACCTTTTGGGTAACAAAAGATTTGCTGTGTGAGGACATTGAGGACGATGATGATTGGGAAGAAACTTTGCGCTTCTACATCGGAGCAGTTGGCGAAGCATATACTCAACTTGATTCGGAAGTTTTTAGTACAGATCATTGCTTCTACTTCGGCAATGAAATCAGTTTAAAACCCGAAATGTTCACTGCGTATCGTAACATCTCTATTCTCCGAAAAATAGACGAAGTGATTGAGCGTGACTTTTACATAGGCGGTGATTGGGAAATTCACAACGGCATATCAAAAGAAACATTTGATGAATTGCTCGCAAAATTTCCAAAGACAGCCGAATTAGACAAATATGCACACAAGAGAATTGCGAGTATTATCAAAGACTATTTCCCTGAATGTGATAAGTATAAAGCTATATATGAAAAATTCGTTGAATCGAAAAATAGCAGATACACTTCATCCGTTCCAGCGATATCTAAATATAATGTCCAAATCGAATTAGAGCAGTTTACAGTTGCATATCAAGAATTAATGGATATGTTAAACCGGTATGAAGCGATTGACGAAAAGCAATGGCAAGAAAAGATACAAAACATTTTGCAATTACTATATCCAAAGTACATTTGTTGTGCTCGTGAAATTAAATTTTACGGTGGAAAAAAAGACAAACAACCCGATTTCTTGTTAGTGGACGCGAATGGATTTGTTGACATTTTGGAAATAAAAAAGGCTGATGTTCGAATGTTGACACAATATAGGAACAACTATGTTGTCACAAGAGAAATATCCGGCGCAATTCAGCAAATTGAAAAATATGTATTTTGCCTGAATTCATCTGATAAAGCCAAAGAATGTGTTTCAAAAAAACTAACCAAATTTCTCCCCGAGAGAGTTGAGGTTAAAATTTTAAACCCTCAAGGCATTTTGCTTGCCGGCAGAAGCAATGAGTTTACCGATGAACAACAAAAAGATTTCGAACTTATAAAGCGACAATATAAACACGTGGCTGATATTATGACCTATGATGATTTAGTCCAGAGATTAGAAAATATCATAGTCTCCCTTAAAAAAAGAGTTTAAAAATATGGAGTTGATAAAATGAATGATTTAGTAAATAGTAGTATCAGCAATGGTTTTGATACTGTTTTTTCTGAAGTTGATAGCACAAAAAAGCTCAATCTAAAAAATAATAATTGCTTACGTTTATTTTATCTCGATATATTTAATAACGAATTTACATATACTGGATTACACCAATTATTGCAAAGAAATATCGGCAGATATGTATTCTCAAGAGCATCTATTGAGCAATTCAAAGCTGAGGGCGATGCAGAAGCAATTGGTCTAAAGGCGATAGAACTCTTAAGAAAAGCTAACAATCCAAATGATTATGGTGCCGGTGGTGAATTGGGCGAGATCCTACTATACCTTTTTCTTGAAAATAAACTTAATGCACCTAAACTCTTAAGTAAAGTAGAGTTAAAAACAACTGGTAATCAGTATATTTTTGGCAGTGATGGTGTACATCTCTTCCAATTAGATAATAAAAACTTCCAACTCATTTTAGGAGAATCAAAGATAAAAGGCATATTAAGCAAAGCTGTTGATGAAGCGTTTGAGTCAATTGAGAAAGTTTCAAATAACCCTGATAATGAATTAAGATTAATCGAAAAAAACATTCTCTCGGAATCCTTTAATGAAGAAACAACAGAGTTTATAAAATCGCTTATTGTACCGTTGAAAAGAGACAAAACTTTTAGTGTCGATAACGCCTTTGGTATATTTCTTGGTTATACATTGGATATAGATGCAACACAATATTCAAATACAGAATTTCGTAAGGCAGTAAATGAGAAGTTAAGAAATGATCTCGATAAAATTGCGTCGTATATTGAGCAAAAGATAAACCAATCTAGATTAACGGGATATTCTTTCTATTTTTATATCTTGCCATTTAATAATGCTAAAGTGGATAGAGCAAACATTATCAATAAATTGAAGGGTGAATAGCATATGAGCAATACACTTGGTGATAGTATTTTTAAAGATATTGAATCGAATGAATATTTGCAAGAAATTTACAATGCTATATTGTTCAATTATTCATTGAACCTCTTTGGAATTCAAAAAAAGAATCCAGTAGAATTTAATCTTGTAGACGCTCTTCGTTTTGCTGACCTATTATCTAAATCAACGGATCCAACAAAGGCAGAACTACATAAAGTTTGGGCACAAGAAATAATTGCTCTTTTAAACACACTTTATCCCCAAAACAAGTCTGTCAAATTTGTTATGGGGTCAGTTTTAACCAATGTATGTAATTATAGGGGGTTATCTCTCTACCAGAACCAGTATATGCCTAATAGCACATTCGAAAAAGCTTATGAAGAATATAAAAAATCCATATTAAGAATTCCATCTCAATCTGAAGGCTATTTTTTCAAATCACAACGTGACGTCTTCGATTCGTTAAACAAAGATCGTTTTAGTTATTCCGGACCAACTTCAATGGGAAAATCTTTTGTAATGAGAATGTTCATCAAGGAACAAATTGTCAAAGGAATTCAAAGTAATTTCGCAATAGTGGTACCTACTAAAGCCTTAATTAATGAAGTATCAAGTATAATAACTGATTTGAAAGAGCTTCTAGCAGAAAAAAACTACAGGGTTGTTACCGCTGGTGGAGCAATATCTTTACAACAAGAGCATAATTTTGTGCTTGTATTAACACCAGAGAGATTACTTTATTTGCTTCTGGAAAGACCTGATTTTAAATTGAATTATCTATTTATTGACGAGGCACACAAAATATCTAGCAAAGATAGTAGAAGTCCGTTCTATTACAAAATTGTGGACTTACTATCAAAAAGACAAAACAAACCTCACTTTATATTCTCGTCACCTAACATTCCTAATCCGGATATATATTTGAATTTAACAAATACAACCAGTGATGATATAAGTGAAAAAATGACCACCTCATACTCGCCAGTTAGTCAAATGAAATACATTATTGACTTAGTTGAAAAGGAAGTAAAAGTACATAACGACTACAGCAAAGAATTCATTACAATTGCGAAACTAAAAGAAAATGTATCATTGACTCAAATGATAAAAACTGCTGGTAAGGATAGTCAAAATATAGTTTATTGTAGCGCTACGTCAAAGGCGATTAAATATGCACTTGATTATGCGAATTCTATAAAAACTAAAGAAGATAACACAGAACTTCTTGCCCTTTCACGTGAAATCAAAGGACAAATTCATGCTGACTATTATTTGGCTGACTTGCTAACAAAAGGTGTTGCATATCATATAGGATACTTGCCGGCGGATATACGTTTACGCATTGAGGAATTATTTAAAAACGGTGCAATAAAAACCATATTTTGTACAAGCACTTTAGTCGAAGGTGTCAACCTGCCTGCAGATAACCTTTTTATTACAAGTTATAAGGACGGATTATCGCATATGACTCCTGTCGAGTTTAGGAATCTAGTGGGCCGCGTTGGTAGAATAGAGTTCAATTTGTATGGAAATGTTTTTCTGACACGCATAGAAGATAATGTAGAGCCTAGGAAATATGTTGATTTGATAGAAACTGAAATACCTGAGCAAAAGCTTTCATTAGTAACTGAACTTTCAAAAACGCAAAAGAAAGTAATTGTTGATTGCTTATCACAAGGAAAAATCGAACTTTCAAAGTATCCATCAACACAGTCAGCAGAGAACTATTCACTAATGAGAAAGTTTGCATTAATTTTATTAAAAGATATTATGTCAAATCGAAATAGTTTTGTAAGAAAAGAGTTTTCTTCGTTTCTTAATATTGAAATTGAGAATAAAATACGCACAGCCTTTTCTACTAAAATGACAGACGATGATATAAATATCTCGTCTGATCAGATAGAAAACTTGACTACAGCGATTACCCAAGGACTTACATATCCCAAATTAACTTATCGAGCAAATGTTGACTACCCACTATTAGTATCTTTCTTAGAAAAACTTTGCACTATATTTAAATGGGAAAAATATGAAAAAACCACACTTGGTCATAAAAGTATAAAATCAGGGCAACACGGTAAATTGCGTTGGTATGCGGTTATCCTGTATCAATGGATTAGTGGAAATGGTCTTAGTCTAATTATGCAAAATGCCATTAAATACAAGAAAGACCATCCTTTCTCCGGCGTTGAAATTGATCGAAAAATCGTAGAGTTTGATGATTCTATCAAACATCGCAATATTGTAATCTCAGATACATTAAATGCTATTGAAGATGTAATTCTTTTTAAAATAGCGAATTACTTTTTGCGATTTTCTTCCGAGTACAAAAGGATACACAATATTGATGTTTTGCCTAACGATTGGTATGAATATGTCGAATATGGAACTACGAATCCTCTTACGATTTTCTTACAACGCAATGGATTTTCACGTGAGGCTTCGACATATATTAAACAACACTTGGAATATATTATAAAAGTTAATGGAGAATACAAGGTAAAAACAGAGCTTTTAGATTGTAATAGTAAATCAGTCTGCAAAGAAGCTTCTGAAATAAAGTATAATATTCCCGAACTGTTTATTGAAGCCTAAACAGCAACAAGCACGAAAGATTACACCCTCGCGCCTGTTGTTTTGTGTATTAGATTATAAGACAATCACCTCCGTCGATGTATCTATTTTAGAATATGAGTTTGTTTTGAAAATCAAGCAGTAATTGAGAAATAAAACGATGTTCGGCGTAGGTTAAGTACAGATAATATTTTATTTTTTCATACAAAAATCAGCTCACTATTCATAACTTCTGTTGCTCGATTACTGATATTGTTCATCTTCTGCACCCAGAGCATCATATCGGTAGATTTGAGTTCTTAGGTTACATTTTCTTTTTCGGCAAGGTCTTTTACCAGCCGGAGAAAAAGTTGTTGGGCTTGTTCCTCTGTATCGGCAAGTTGGGAATGGAGTTTGCCGGAAGTGAGCAGATTATAATATGAAACTTTGTGGTGGGGCTTTAAGTAGTTTAAGATGCGTTGTCCCATACTCCGATATAACCGGTTTCTTCTTTCGCCGGTAAAGTTAAATTAGGCAAGATAATCGCCCTTGCTTAGTATATGTACCGCTGAATTGTTCAAATAATGTGTTATTCATAGTGAAACCTCCTTTGATACTCAGATTGTACCAAAGGAGGTTTTCTTTTGCGAATGTGCGATTTATAAATTTGTAAATTTTATGCTCGTGCCAAAAATCACAAGACGATATAATTATGCAAAAGAAATCTTGTCATCATTCTTTGAGAATTCAAGAAGATAATAAATATTCCGAATGAAAAATGAGCCGAGAGGAAATACCTCTTGGCTCATTTTTGTGTGTAAGCAAGTTTTTATACCGCTATGCAAAATTCGTATGTAATCGGCTGAAGTTGGTTATTTTTAGCCCAATTTGTACGCTTAAAATGCACAGTTCGTACAGGACACATTACATTAACCATCTGGCCGCCTACGGAACCGGCCTGCTTAGAAGTCAGGTCGCCGTTGTAGCCCTGCTTCAGATTTACGCCCACTTCTCAGTGCGTATGTTTACATATTAAAATGCACTGATTTTGGCAAGATATTCGACTAACTCGCTATATCTTGTCTATTAACTATATTTTCTTGAAAATTGCCGATGAATCGGTAATAGATTGTGATTTTTTGCTTGTAAGGTACATTTTTGCCTGCGATTTTTTTGTTGTCGGGCAGTACCTTTTCTTCGATTACAATTCTCTCTATGAAGGTGCGAACGATTTCTTCCGTCAGCTCATCAATATGCTCATACTGTTTTACGAGTGCAAAGAATTTTTCATAATTGTTTGTTATCTCGTTTCCGTTTGACTGCTTGCGTTCAATTTCGGATAGCTGTTTTTTCAGCTTTGCAACTTCGTCGGACATTTTCGACGCTGTTGTATTCAGCACATCTTCCGAGATTGTTCCTGCTGCATAGTCGTTGTAGAGTTTCATAATGATTCTGTCGATTGTTTCGATTCTTCCCTTAATAGCAGATTTATTGTCCTCTGAATTTTCGTAAATATTAACTTGTCCCGACCTTTGAATTGCCTGTTTGATAATCTCTTTTTTGTCCTCGTCGGACAGAGAAATCAGCTGGTTAAGGTCGGCTTTTATTATTTCAAGCAAGTCTGTATATTTTATTCTCGCTCCGTGTTCGCAGTGATTTTTGGAACGCTTTGGAATATTGTTGCACGAAAGATACCAATATTTCATTCGCTCGCCTTTATACACTGTTCCCGACGAACACATTGCACCGCCGCAATGCGCACAGAATGTTAAGCCGTTGAAAATGCTTGAACGGCATTTTTCGTAGCCTTGCCAATTCTTTGTGTTCATTCCCATAAAGTAGGCGGCTTGGTCAAACTGCTCTTTGGTAACAAGCGGTGTGTGCGTGTTTTCTGTGATAAACCAATTCTCTTCCGGCACGGCAAGTTTCTTTTTTGATTTGAGACTTGCCTTTTTTGTTTTGCCGAGAATTGTGTGCCCAAGGTAAACCGGATTTTTCAGTATTCGCTTTACCGTTGTGTAATTCCATTCATCAACAGCTCTTGCAGCACCTCTTTCACCGAAATTATCACGATACAGTACACGGTATTTCAGCGGTGTTATGTCGCCGCTTTCGGTGAGTGCCGTTGCTATGGCTCTGGCAGATTTTCCGTCATGTGCCATGGCAAATATCTTTTGCACTATCGGAGCAGTTTTCGGGTCAGGCTCAAGCGCCGTGCCGTCTTTATTCTTCATATAGCCGAACGGAGGGCAGGCACAGTATTCGCCTTTGGTCCTTTTTTGATTTATGACTTGCTTGATTTTCCGAGAGGTGTCTCGCAGATAAACATCGTTCATCGCAAATTGGAACGGAGCCATAATGTTGACTTCGTTCGAGTCGAAGTTGTCGCTGATTGCAATATAATGAATTTGATTTTCGGGGAAATAGGTTTCCGCATAGTAGCTCGACTCGGTCATATCTCTGCCTAGTCTTGACAAGTCCTTGGTGATAACCATATTTGCAAGCCCGTCTTTAAGGTGAGCAATCATTCGGCTAAAGCCCGGTCTGTCAAAATTTGAGCCTGAGAAACCGTCGTCAACAAATTCTTTTACAATGGTAATAGCGTTGTCCTCACAATATTGCCTGACGATACTTCGTTGGTTTGTGATACTCGATGATTCACCGCCGTTGGCCTCCTCAACGGATAGTCTGTAGTATGCATCGGCTAATTTCAAGTTCGTTTTCATTGGTGAAACCTCCTTGAAAAAAGGATTACATACCCAACACGGAGTATATCACAGGAGGGTTTGAATATCAATCAAAAACCTCCTTATTCTTTGCAGAAATATTTTCCTCTATCAAAGATTTTATATCTCTACTCTTGTCAAATATGCGAACCACTTCGTAATGACTGTTGTTGATGTCGTATGATGTTGTTTGCATCACTTTAGAATTATCTTCCATTGACGCACCTCCAACAGTATTATGCGTTTTGTTCGTACTGTTTATTACTTCGTTTTTTGCTGCCATAAGGCAACACGCTTACTATGATTTTATATCTGCCTCCTTTAATTTGATTTACCTTTCGTTGTAAATTTGTAGTTCATATTAACCTCCGTTTTCGCTCACAGGCTTGCACAAATCGCCTGTAAGCCGTTTTTAGTTTAAGCCCGACGAGTTACTCTGTTTTAGAGCAAACTCGTCAATTTTTGCTCATAGCGTGGCCTGATTTTTCATAAATAGATTTATCATACGACAACACTCAAGTGAATACGCAAAAGCCTAGCAATTCAGCGAAAAATGCCCCTTACTGCATACGAATTTGGAATCATACGCAAAAGTATTACGAATCGAAAAGCC
>ERZ791849.264-NODE-264-length-22143-cov-3.68734_pt1 | contig 22143 bp, 6 predicted proteins | sample MGYA00510288_ERZ791849 | MGnify/ENA primary metagenome ERZ791849 (study PRJEB30046, sample SAMN00715262) | human gut metagenome | study: EMG produced TPA metagenomics assembly of the A metagenome-wide association study of gut microbiota in type 2...
TCACGGACTTAGAAGTCGTCTTATTCTTGCTGATCGTCACCGTCTTGGCACTCTTAAACTTGCTGCTGGTACTATACTGCACCTGGTAGCCGGTGGTTTGGGTCGTCTGCTTTTTCCAAGTGACCTTAAAGCCTTTCTTGGCAGCGGTGACTTTAGATACACCGGTGCCCTTGGGGTTAATATTATAGGTCATGGACTTACTGCCGCTGTAATTGCCCTTTAGGGTCACTTTTACGGTGTATTTGCCCACATTCTTCATGCCCTTGGGATAGCTGATTTTGTAATCCGTACCATTCTTCAGGGCTTTGCCCTTGCTGTCCTTTACAGTCACAGACGGTTTTTGCACCTTGCCGTTATAGGTATAAGCGGTCTTGTTCAGCTTGATGTTGTTGACCTTATAGTATGTCTGCAAGGTCTTTGTGTATGTGGCCTTGCAGCCGGTACGGGTACAAGTATAAGTTGCCGTCCGCTTGCCGTCCTTAGAAGTCGTGGCCTTGGTCAAGGCACGGCTTTTTTCTTTGTAATTATGACCCAGCGCCGGGACAATATCCCGGTGCACCTCATCTGCGCAAATGGTGCAGAAGTAGGGCGTGTAGCCCGCAGTGGTGCAGGTGGGCAGTACTGAATCCCCCGCCTCGTAATTATGCTCGTGACTGCGGATTTCAAATTTCGCCTCGGCTCGATAGCCTTGGTAGTACACCGCCATGGTATTCATACCCTCGGCGCCGCAGCCGGACATATCCACGATCACATCAACACCGTTAATGCTCAGCACACCGCCGGCATTTTTATAATACCATTCCAAAGGCTGGGTGGCGTTCTTAAATCCCACCAGCAGTTTCAATTCATTGAGCACCGCTTGGGGGTTGTAGCCGTTAAACACTGTCTTGCCCTGCAAATAAGCACGCAGCCCCAGTTCCTCCGTCAGCGCGCCGCTTGCACCACTGATAAATGTAATATCTACATCGGAACCCTCACTGAAAGGCGACCAGCCCCAAACATGGTAGGTATATGTTTTGCCCTTTTCCAAGGTGGCGGTTATATAAGGTCTGCTATAATCCTTGGCGTTGGGACGGTATGGATACTCCCCTTCCTGCACCTTTCCGCCCGGGAAAGTCAAACTTGCGTGCGCATTGCGTCCGCTTTCGCCGTTCGGATTGTGTACAAAAAAGCTCAGAGTATACTCCGCCGTGTACTGGGGAGTAAAGGTCAGCGTGGCCTTTTCGCCTTTTGCATAAGAAACTACATTTTTTTGGGTCTCAGCAGAACGAAACAAGGCATGGCTTAAATCATATGACGTTGACGCCGCCCATGCCGTCACCGGCAGGGTGCACACCAGCAGTAGAAACGCCAGCAGGAAACTGCCCAGGCGTATAGTTTTTTTCATAATCGCACTCCTTTGCTGCCCTTATTGTAGCACAGGCCGGGCGGATTGTAAACAGGAAAGGTTTGTCAATAGGTATAGCGCAGCACAGCGGAATACACCGTGTGCAGGGCGCCGTCTGCGTCTGCATAAGTCAGGTACGCCCGCGCGGCGGCAGTGCCCACATGGGCGGAAATGCCGTAGTACAGCACAAACTGGCCTTCCGGCTCCGTAGAGCGGTTTTGCGCGCAGCGCACCGTGCCGGCGTCCGTACCGGTGCCCGGCTTACCGGCCATCTCCAGCACCAGGTCATCGTCTGCCAAATTCTTGCCGTACAGGAAGCCGGAGGTCACCAGACGATTTCCCTCCCCGGCCATGGACCGGGTGGCAGCAAACATCACCCGCCCGGTATCCGACTGCAACTGGGCGGAAAGCAGCGACACAGAGGGTACCGGCGTCAGATCATCGGTGCGCTTCTCCAGCGCCAAATCGGCAACCGCATAGAAGCTGTACCGGCTGCCATAACCCAGCACCCGCCCATCGGCTGAAAAGCCCTTGGCGTCTGCCGCAGACACAGTAACCCGCGCCCCATAGGCAACAGTCAGACTGTTCCGGGCAGTTTGGCTGCCGCACTGCAAGGTGCAGCCGGGGGCGGTGATGGTCAGCTGCTTGGCTCCACCGGCGCGGTACAGCGCCTGCACAGTCAGGGAGCCGGTGGCGCTGTGGATCTGCGTCGGCGTATAGGACCAGCCGACAAAAGTATAGCCGGTGTAGGTAGGCGGCGTAGGGATCTTTACATCCGCAGCACTGTCCACCTGTTGATAAGACAGCACATTGGAAAACGGGTCAATAAACAAAAAAGTCAGCCGGTCGCTGTCGTCCAAAAACAGCGGCGTGTAGGTGGCGCTGGCCACCGGGGTAAAGGTATAGCTGGCATCGCCGGACAGAATCTTATTCCCCTGCTGCCAACCGGCAAAACGGCAGCCGCTATTGGGCAGAGCCAGCAGCGTGCAGGCCTTGCCCCGATCTACATAAATCCGGCCGCCGGCGGTCACGTCCGTATCGTTAAACAGCAGTGCGCCCATATCCGCGCCGGGGGTAGCAATGCAAAAGCCGTCGTAATCTACAAAATTCGCCCGGGTGGTAGCGCTGCACCGGCTGCACCCCAGTAGGTCATAACCGCGGGCAGTAGGCGTAGCCGCCACCCGTTCCAGCAGCACAGAATAGTCGTGGGCCAAATTAAAATCCGCCGTGGCGGTGTAGCCCATATAGTGCACCTGTACCGTGTTCTTGCCGCAAGCACCGCAAGCGGACAGATCCACGATCACATCGGCGCCGCCCACCAACAGGCTCCCCATCGCATCCTTATACTTCCATTCTAAGTGGGCACCGGAGCGATCCACAATCAGCAGCTTCATTGCATTCAGCACCGCCTGCTGACTGTAGGCAGTAAATTCCGTTTGGTCCAGATACAGCCGCAGCCCCACCTCTTGGGACAGGGTGCCGCTTTCGCCGCTGGTAAAGTCCACATCTACCGTTGCGCCGGTACTGGTTGCCGTCCAGCCCCAAACCGAGTAGGTATAGGTTTTGCCCTGCTCCAAGGTAGCGGTCAGGTACGGATGGCTATAATCCTTAACGGTAGAGCCGGTACGGTTAGGGTATTCAAAGTTCGTGACCGTGCCGTCCAGGTTCGTCAGGCTGGCACGGATATTCCGCCCGCCTGTCACATGGCCGTACAGCTTTAAAGTGTATTCCGCCGTGTACTGGGGAGTAAAGGTCAGGTTTGCCGTCTCACCGGCACCAAAGGAAAAGGCATTGGTTCGGGCACGGAACAGGTAGTTCTGGTTCAGATCTACCGAGGTGGTGGCACCGTAAGTGACCCCCGGCAGGGCACAGCTGACCAGTACCAACGCCAGCACCAGGCACGCCAAGCGCTTTGTCATTTTTTTCATACCGCCGCCTCCAATCGTTTCGTCTGCTTTCATTGTACCATAAGTGCCGCTCCATTGCCATAGAAAAACAAAAAAAGCCGACGGTCACCCCGCCGATCCGTACAATACCGACCCGGTGCACCCAACCGGCCGCACCGATAAAGCAAAAAAAAATCGAGCCGAGGGATTGCTCCCTCGGCTCTTTTCGCTCGAGCAATTATTTTACTAATTGCAATTAGTCGTCTTCGCCACCAATAATTTCAGGACCGCTTGCGGTCATCACATTGATCTGCTGAAATTCCTTGACGTCGACAACAGGCTTAGAATAAGCTTCTTTCATGAAGACATTCCTCCTATTCCTAAATTGCCTTATATCGCTGCCGGCAGTTGCCCGCCGGCAGGAGCGATAAATAGGGGTCTACGCGATTAAGCGTAAGTGTGGTTCATCACATCAGAGTACACGGTCTGCACTTTGCCATTCTGATCCTTGTAGGTCAAGAATGCCTTAGCGGAGGCAGTGCCGTTCTGAGCGGAGAGACCATAGCTCAGGATGAACTGAGTGCTGCCCTCGGTGCTGTTGGCATAAGCAGCCTTCACAACGCCGGAGTTATCAGCGGAACCCTTCTTGCCAACGTTGGCCAGAGTCAGGTCAGCGTCAGTCAGGTTCTTACCATACACGAAACCGGACTTCAGGTAAGTGCAGCCATCCACCATAGCGCGGGTAGCAACGAACTCAACCTTGTAAGAACCGGCAACCTGGTTGGCAGAAACAGCAGCCACAACGGGAGCCTGGGTGGTAGCGGAAGCAGCCTTCACAGTTACATCAGAAGCAACATAGAAGGTGTAGCTGTCGCCGTAAGCAACGATCTTGCCGTCGATAGCCCAAGCGGTAGCGCCGGCCTTAGACACGGTTACCTGGGTGCCGTAAGGAACGTCAGCCAGAGTGCCCTGTGCGGAGTTGCTGCCGTAAGCAACGGTAGCATCAGCGTCAGTGGTTACAGTGTAGGTAGCGGCAGCGTCCTTCTCATACTGTGCATAAACAGTCATGGAGGAGGTAGCGGCCTTAATGGCATCCTCATCTACGGACCAACCGGTGAAGGTGTAGCCGGTGTAGGTGGGTGCCTGCGGGATCTTCACATCTGCGCCGGAAGCAACAGGCTGAGAAGAGATCACGTTGTTGAACATATCAACAAAGGTGAACTGAACGGGCTTAGCGGACTCAGCGAACACAGGCGTGTAGGTGATGTCAGCGATAGCCACGGTGGTGTAGGTAGCGTCGGTGGAAACGATCTTGTTACCGGTCTGCCAGCCTACGAAGGTGCAGTTCTCATTGGGAGTAGCAACCAGGGTGTAAGTGCCGTTCTCAGCGAACTTCTTGGAACCGCCGGCGGTCACATCCTGACCAGCCAGGGTTACAGAGCCGTTCTCCACAGCATTTACAGTTACGGTCACACCAGCCAGAGCCGGAGCAGTCTCCTTGGTGTAGGAGTAGCCGCAGTCCTTACAGGTGTAAGTGGTGATCTCGGCCTGATCCAGAGTTGCCTCCTGGGTCACCTTAGCGGTGAAGTCGCAGGCCTTGGTCTCCTTGTGAGAAGCGTCATTGGCGCAAACGCGGGTATGGGTAGCACTAGCCTCTGCAGTTGCAGCGTCATGGCTCCACTGGCCCCAAGCGTGGCCGGTAGCCGGGATAGCTACAGTGTAGGTGCCGCCGCACTCGGTGCAGGTGAAGGTCTTCACGCCGTCCTCGGTGCAGGTAGCAGCCTTGGTCTCCACACCATTATCGAAGGTGCACTTGTCAGTCTTAGTAGGCTGGCTGCAGGTACCCTCGCCGGTGCAGGTTGCAGTGTGGGTGTAATCCTTACCCTCAACGAAGGCCTGACCGCTGGCGTAATCAGCAGCGGGAGCACCGTAGTTGTGGGTATGGCCCAGAGCGGGCTTGGTCTCCTCAGTGTAGGAGTAGCCGCAGTCCTTACAGGTGTAAGTGGTGATCTCAGGCTGATCAGCAGTCTGGTTCTGCGTTACCTGAGAAGTAAAGTTACAAGCTTTGCTCTCGGTATGAGTAGCGTCTTTCTCGCAGATGTGGGTGTGCTTGGACTCAGCCTTAGCGGTAGAGTCGTCATGCTTCCACTCGCCCCACTTGTGACCGGTAGCGGGGATAACCACGTTATTCTCGCTGATCACATAGCCGCAATCAGAGCAGCTGGTGGTCACGGTCTTAGAACCGTCCTTATCGCAGGTGGCATCCACAATGTTGCTTTCCAGAGTCTGCGGATTATGCGGCGTGGTGGTCAGCTTAGCAGTGAAGGTGGTGTCTGCGGAGATGGTCGCCGTGGTGGGATCGGTATCCCAAGCATAGCTGTAGTGGCCGGCAGCATCGGGAGCCTTAGTGGGCAGAGCCGGTACAGAAGCGGGGCTCTTGCCCTCTTCCACTTTCTCGGTGCCCAGAGAAGCGCCGTCCTCGGTCACATAATTAACGGTGTAAGACTTGGTCTCAGGAGCAGATGCCTTCATGGGTACTTCAAAAAGTCCAACCTCAGCATCGCCTTCTTCGGAGATACCTGTCATGGTGTAACTGCAAGCGATCTCGTTTTCGTTACCAAATGCAATAGAACTGTACTTGGTCATCAGCGGATCGGTGTTGAAAGTCAACAAGCTATCTTCAATTTTTGTGCCAGCAGCTACCTTAAAGCCAACAGTTGCAATGTAAATACCATCAATAACAACATTTGTATCCTCGTCACTGTTGTACAAAGTAGAAGTATCGCCCTGCCATGTAGCATCCGGAACTTCATCGTTAACCAAACGAGTACCATAGCAGATGTACTGCTCGGTTCCGTTTACATCACTTGCATTATCAGTCATATAAGCTTCGCCGTTAGCATCGACCATAGCCTCATCGGCCATTGCAAGTAACTTTGCAGTCTTGCTCCAGCCGGTAGTAGGATTGCTACGCACACCTGGTGTCAAAGCTGAATTAACTTCATATTTAAACTGTACATTGCCAAATTGGCCAGCTGTATCATGCAGAATGAACGATGCAGCAACGAAATACTCGCCCTTAGAGTTTGCTTTCAGGGTGCAATCACCACTGCCGACAGTCTGACCTTCCACAGAAACTTTACTCAAATCAGTAACGGTCGCGCCATCGGTAATCCAGTTCTCATCGCCATTCTTATAAAAAGCCTGATCTTTACCGGTGTAGGCAGTCCATACTACATCCAATTTCGGGCTCAGGCTCTTAGCAGCAGGCAAGTCAGCCTTTTCGATAACCTGGCCAGGCGTATAATTCGCTGCCAACGCAGAAACGGGCGCAGCAGTCAGGATCATCATACCTGCCATAATACCGGAAAGCACTTTCTTTACGCTTTTGCGCATGTGTGTTTCCTCCTAAAATAATCAATTGTAAATCTCAGCACTCAACATTTTACCAGAGAATGCCTTGTAAATGTTGTAATCAGTACCATTCACAGCACCGTCATGATTAAAATCACAGGCTGAATTGTATGTACTGTCACTCTTACTCTTACCTGTACATCTCTTATAAACATTGAAGTCTGTGCCATTTATAGCCGAATCTTTCTTGAAGTTGCATACAACCATACCGTAGGTGCCCAGATCCACATCAGTGTCAGCAACCGTGATCTTAATGTCACGATCGTAGCCGTAGGCGTAGCTCAGCGTAGCGGTATACGTACCGGCTGCCAAAGACGGAATAGTAAATACGCCATCTGCGCCGGTGGTAGCCACAACTTCCCCATTAATCAGCACATCACAACCGATGACAGTGAATGCACTGCCTGCCACCTTGCCGCTGGTATTGGCCAGCGCCAGCACCTTGCCGGTAACGGCATGGCCGGTGGCCGGGGACAGATCCGCTGTCATGGGATACAACGTTGCGGTATAGCCGTCAAAGGCGGTGACCAGCGCATAGCAGTCCTGGTCAGCCGTGCCATAATCGGCATAATCCGCATAATCTGCCTCAATGAAGGTTTGGTTCGGGTCCGTATCCAAGGTCACAATCTTTGCAAAGTCCACAGGCGCATCCGTAGTAACGGTGACCTGCAACTTCAAAAGGAGCTGACCCGCCGCATCAATGGCGGTGGTGGTTGCAGTCTGGTCCACCCTGGTAATAAAACCAAAGTTGATGGTCCCATTCTGCACCAGCACACCGGCGGCGCCAAGGCCCCGCAGCTGATCCGGCAAACTGTCCGACAGCAGATCACTGTGTCCGTTGACCGTCAGCACAGCCGCATCATAAGACATGGTGTACTGCATCACGGCAAAGGACTGCATACCGGAAAGCGTAAAGGATACGGTATAATCCCCGGCAGACAGTGCATTGCCGTCTACCGCCCGGCCCTCGCTGTCCGTAAAGGTACAGGAGAGGTGGGGCTGCTCGGTGCCCAAGGTACCCTGGGCAGCCAGCGGGGAAATAGAGGTTAAGGTCAAAATCAATACAAACGATAAGAAAGCAGCAAGTGTTCTCTTCAGTTTGTTCAATTTCATAATCAAAATCAGTGTGACCCAAGCGGTGCCGAAGCACCGCCCGGGTACTTTAAGTTAGGATTTAGCCGTAGATTGCGTTGCTCAGTGTCTTACCTGTAAATGCCTTATAGATATTGTAGTCTGTACCATTTACAGCGCCATCATGGTTAAAGTCGCATGCTTCGTTATAGGAAGCACTACCCTTAGATTTACCTGTTGACTTCTTGTATGTGTTGTAGTCAGTACCGTTGATTGCTGCATCTTTCTTGAAGTTGCATACAACCATACCGTAGCTGCCCAGATTCACATTGCCGTCTTTCACCTCAATGGTGATGTTACGGTCAAAGCCATACTGATAGCTCAGCGTTGCCGTGTACTTACCGGCAGCCAAAGACGGAATGGTAAAGGTACCATCCTGACCGGTGGTAGCCACAGTCTCGCCATTGATGATCACATTACAACCAATGACTGTAAACTTGTCACCAGCCACCTTACCGCTGGTGTTCGCCAGAGCAAGCACCTTACCGGTTACAGCGTAGCCCTCAGAAGGAGCAGTTGTGCCCTCTTCAAGAGAGTTCTCTGCATCTACCAGGTTCTTGTAAGCGGTGAAGCAAGCAGACAGGTTGGCGGTGTAGTTGTCCTTATCAGCCGGAACATAGGTGGCAGCGTCCTTATGGGCGTAGTCGCCGTTACCGGTGGTCGCAACATCTACAGCAGCAGCCAATGCATTCACATAGTTGGTCCAGGACTCGTCGGTGTAAACCTTCTCGCCCTTGTTAACCAGCTTGCCGCCCTCAACAGCACCGTACTTCGCGGAAGTCGCGGTGGTGGCGATTGCAGCATTCTTGATGGCATTGCCGTCCGCATCGGTCTTGCCGGTGTCGGTCCAGGTGGTGGTCATTGCGCTGTAAGCGCTGCCGCTGGCGTGAGAAACCTCAGCCTCCACCTTGTCGCCGATATAGCCGCGCTCGGTCACAGTGCCCATGTACAGCTTAAACATACGAACAGCCTCTTCAATCAGCAGAGAAGAAGTGCTGGTGGAGAATGCATAGGTATAATCCGCAGCGTCATTACCGTTGGTGTTCGCCAGGTCAGCAATGGTCTGGTCGATCTGGTTCCAACCGCAGGTGGCAAGCACCGTCTTGGACTCGTCACTCTTCAGGTAAATATCTGCAGCGTACATCTTTTCAGCATCCTTCGCCACGGATACCATCTTCTGGTACTCGGGCAGATCGAAGTTGGCGTCCGTCATACCGTCACGAATGGAAGAAACATCCGTGAAGATCTGACCGGCAACGGTAACGCTCAGCATCTGCGCACACTGATCCACAGCATAGCGCATCTTGTCTCTTGCCTGCATGGCAAGTGCACGGGTTTCCTCACCATTGTTGACAATGGACTTCTCGGTAACCATGTGCTTCACAGTGAAGTCCTTGCTCACGGCAACGCCATTGGCATTGTAGTAAACGAACTTCGCCTGATTGAAGGTGCCTTCCTTTTCAGCACCGTTGATAGCATAGGGAGCATCCTTATAAGTGGTGGTATCCCATGCGGTGGCATAAGCCGGGGCGTTCAGGAAGTACCAGGAAGAATCGCTCTTCACAACAACCTGGCCGGTCTTATCCATACCCACGGTGTAAGCCTGACCACCAACATTGGTGGAAGTCTGAACCGTTACATCAGCATCGGTCAGAGCCTCTGTGGTGTAATAAGGCTGGCTCATAGCGCTGTCAGCATAGTAATAATTGCCGTCAGTCGTTGCATAAGCAGCCAGAGCTGCAGGCAGCTGATCCAAGGAAGTTACGGGCTTGGTTGCAGGCTCGCCGATCACGGTCTTCACCTCAGAGGTAACAGGCGTCTTCGTGAACGCACTGGACAGAGTGCCGGCAGTGGACAGATTCAGCGGAGACTGGCGGGCCTCAAAGCCGGCAGCCAAAGCAGCGGTTGCCGCATCATAGGTTGCGGAAGAGCCGCTGGCCTTATCGTAATCCTTAAAGTCAGAAGGTCTGTAGTTCTTAATGTAGCTGTTCAAAGAATCGTATGCACTATTGAACTGGCTACGGTTACCATCGTCAGCAACAGTTACTTTCAAGCTACCGGTTGCCGGGTTCTTGTCGCAGAAGAAGCTCAACTTCACTTCTTTCTTGGATACCTGAGAAATATCCGTAGAACCATCATACTTGAACAGATCCAGGGAAGAGGAGCTGTCCTTAGACAGAGTCACGGAACCGGTCTGGATGTACAGACCGTCAATGCCGGTTGCGCCGGAAACCTTGCCCAGCAAGTTGCTGTAAGCGAAGTCACCGGAGCCGCTCTTCAGATAAACAGCGGTGTAATAACCGTTGCTATCCTTAACAGCTGCAGCCAGTGCTTTGCCGCCGTTCAGCTCGCTCAGCGTGTAAGCGTGGTTCACACGAGATACGCCGTTGGAGGGAACCTGGCTTGCGGCAACACCCTTGACCCAAGTCTGACCGCCATCGGTGGTGTAGTCTACCTTTTCGTAGTTCAGCACATCACCGGTGAACTTATCAAACGCAGCCATCATGTTGGAATTGTTCACAGTTACGGTCTTGTTGCTAAAGGAATCCTTAACAGAATCGGTGCTGTAAGCAAAAACGCCGTCCAAAGTCTTGTCGGGAGAACCGGCAAGGGTACGGTCATAGCCAAGACGAATCTTGTAGTTCTTCACTGCATCCAGGTTAGAGCTTGCCAGAACAATATCGGTAGGATAGCTTACACGGAACGGCTTCTGGTTCAGGTAAGCGTTACCAAAGTAACCGGTGTTGTTCACGGTAGCCTGACCATCGGCGGTCTTACCGGAAGAACCATTGGAGAATCTGCTGTCCTGAGAACCGCCCGGATACACAGAATCGGACCAGTTCTTCTGCGGAGTCACAAACTGATAAGTCTTGCAGGTCAGGCCGGTGTAGAGGGCCTGGTTGGTGTTGGTGTCGATAATGTTGTAAGTAACGGTGTAAGTTACTACAGTATCTTCATCAAAACCGCCGTTGGTAACAGTGAAGGAAGCGGACTTCTCAGGAACAACTGTCTTGCTGGAGAAGTCTACGGTGCAAGCACTGTTATCGGAAACCACATTCGTGATCTCAATGTTGTAACGGCCACGAGCAACGAAGTTACCATCGGCGTTCTTCACCGCACGGTTCAGACCGTAGCAGTTATTGGTAACCGTCAGCGTTGTTGTGGTGGTGTTACCGCCATAGCTGAGGGTCAAGTTGCTGTCTGCCACACGAGCGGAAGCCAGCTTCATGTTATGATCCGCCAAGGTGGTGATCAGGCCGCCGATCAAATTGTTCACAGCCTGTACGGTGTACATAGCGCCGGGCAGGATCGTATCGGTCTTGCCGCTGTCGCCGCCTACACCGCCGGAGGCTTCATACACATTGTATACCAGGGTACCCAGTACGCCGTAACTGCTGTTGCTGGAAGTACCGGCAAAGGTATCCTTCTGCAGCAGATCGTCGAAGGGATGATTGTTGGTCGCAGCAGCGGGAACCACATTACGGGCTGTGCCGTAGCGGCCGCCGAATACAACGTTCACCAGATCAGCCAATACATTGTAAACGGTGCGGATAATGCCTTCGCTCTTGATAGGCGGTGCGGAAACCATGGTCAGCAGACGGGTTACAAACCCGGTTGCGCCATACTGGCCGTTCGCATCTGCCACACCAATATTCAGCATACCCTGGATCACATCGGTGTAGATCAGCTCTTCGGAATTCAAAGCGCCTTTCTTTGCAGAATCGCCATACTGCAGCACGCCTGCAACAGGCAACAGCTTGTTGGCGATCACATTGATGTTCTCCCACAGGGAGTTGGACAGCTTCACCAGGCAATTGCCGTTGGTGTCGCAAACGCCCAGAAGATTGGCAAGGCCCTTGCCATGCTCGCCGTCCTTAAAGGTGTCAGTGCCGGCATAGTAAACAACAACGGAATTCAGCAGATCAAACAGAGAAACGCCGTCATTCAGAGTAGCGGTCTCCGGATTCCACAGGTTGCCGTCCTTGTCGTGCATGATAATATAGGGGCTCATTACATAACCCACAGCATCACGAGCCATCAGCAGCAGATTGTCGATGGTTACATCGTACTTACCGTCTGCGCCCTTCTGCACCAGAGAAGAGTAGTCGTGATCCGGCAGCACATAGCCCAGATACAGCTGCAACGCCAGAGCAGCTACGCCCTCTGCATCGTCGCAAGCGTCCAGGTCCTCATTGTGGATGCCCTTCTTGAAGTCGGGGATATTCCGCAGTGCAGAAATCGCAAACGGAATCATCGCGCTCTCCAAATTGGCCTCGGTCAGAGCAGTGCCCTCGCCGTTCTCATGATAGAAAGCGCCGAGAATGTTCGCATCCGTTTGATCACAGATGAACTGCAGCACCTTCAGCATATTGCCAACCAGGGTCTGCGCTACATTGCCGGGATCCTCGGAATTTACCTTCGTCAGACCGCTGGCATCATAACTCGGCAGGAAGTCCTTTACTGCGGCAACCAGGAAATCATTCAGCGCTGCCAGCATGGAGCTGTAGCTGCTGTAATCATTTGCCATGAATGCCTCAATGTTCTTCATACCGGTCTCAGCAAAGCTGCAGTTCAGGGGGCCGGTTGCCTGTTTAAAGTAGTAAACAGACATGGGGCTGAAACGCAGTTTGTTGAACAGGGTGGTGGAGTCAATATCTCTCCAGGTGTAGGTAGGAGACTTCACCAGGTCACGGCTGTTGTACTTCTCCAGATCCGCCTTGATGTAAGCCAGATAGGAAGCCGCATCCTTGTACTCTTCGCCAAGGGTCTGGCCGGGCTTCAGGTTCTTTGCAGCCTTTTGGCACTCATAAGCGGCCCAAGCCTGCACATCGGCAGCGGCGTAGTTGTTGGCTACATTGCTGTAGTCCCAAGCCGTGTTGTGGGTCGTGGCACCGGTGTACCACATATAGTAATTGTAGTCGTAACCGCCCACACCGGAATTCAACTGGCCCAGCGTATCCTTCAAGGCGGTGTTCCACACCATCTCAAAGGCTTGGAAGCCAAAGTCAAACAGCGTATTTGAGGGCTTCAGCTCCAACTTCTGATCCTGATAACGGAACAGATATACATTACCGATGGCCTCGCCGTTCTTGTCATGATCCTCCTGCGTTACATAATGCAGGTTGGTCGTGTCAATATACGGTGCGGAACCCTTCTCCAGATACTCTGCATATCTGTCTCGAGAATTGGTACCGTCGGCGTATGTAATCTGTGCGGTAATGTTGCTGAGCAACTGGGTGGAGAGCTTATCAAGCAGGACGGAATCCAGCTTGCTGGTCTCCAGACTGGGATTGTTCCGGATCTGAGCCTTCTCTTCCGCAGTAAACCAACCGGTATTCTCCAGAACCAGCTGCTGAACAATATTATATACCATATTTTTCTGATAGCCGCTGGGCATACCGATCAGGTCGCCGATGGTCTTGTAAACATCCAAGAAGCTGCTTACGATACCAAGGCCAAGATCGCCGCGCAGCAACTTCTTTACGATATTGCCGTTGGCGCCTTCAGGACCCGCGTCGGAAGAAATGTTCCGAACCAGCTTCACAATACCGCGTACAATATCGGTAGAGGAAGTTTTGCTGCGGGACATTCCGTCAACTGCGCTCAAATCTACATAGCGGGCATCGCCGGCCAGCAGAAGCAGTGCGGACTTGCTGTTCAGGAAAGAATCCAGATCTTGAACAGTTTTAAGCACCTCATCCACGCTGCCCAGTTTGATGGTGATGCTACCAAGAACGCTCAGGTCGATATTCATCGGTGCGATGTTTGCCTGGGCAAGAGTCAGATCCACAAAGTCCAAAAGGGCTGTGCAGGCCTGCTCATCATTCAGGATGGGCCAACCCAGTGAGTTGAAATCCAAGTCCTGGTCATGGTACTTCGTGTTTGCCGAAGCATTAGCCGCAGAAGCGACCATAGCACCGGAGAAACAGCTCATCGCCATCAAGACCGCCAAAAAGAGCGCAAGCAACTTGCGGGAAAACTTTTTAGCTTTCACTAATTTTTACCTCCATAGTAATTTGTAATTCTTACGAATAAATGGTTGCGTGTACGCGCCGTCCCATCCTCTGACCATCGGGCAATCCGATATTCAGGATGAAGGCATTGCAGCCGGACGCCATACATTATGAAAATGCGCATAGAAACACATTTATCGCATTCTTATTAAAACACGATGGTCACCAAAAATCAATAAAGAGCCGTGATTTTTCTGATTTTCGGAATGTTGCACAATTTGAGCGGCCGTTTTTTGTGCGAACGGACAAATTTAATTTACACGAAATTAACAATTTGTTCATATTTTATCGCTTAGTTAAAAGACAATGTCCATTATTTTGCAAGTTTCGACTTGTAAAGGTCATGTGCTTTACGCAAGATTTTCACACGCAAAGGCGTGCCCCTTTACACCATCGATTTTTTGGCGTAACGGCGGGAAGCTTTCACAAGTTCCACAGGATTTTCCACATTTTTTCCTCCAAAAACGGTGGAATTTCTGTCAGCAGTTGTCGAATGTAGCAATAACGATAAACGCGCCCTGATCCTCCACGCAAATTCAAGATAAGAATGCAGCGCAGATCCATCGGCCGGACCAAACATGGCTTGATATATAAGTACACAAAAAAATATTGCGCCGGAATTTCGCTATAAATCGGGAAATTTTGCCCACCCGTTCACATTTTGTTAAAAAGTTTTCGGAAACCTATTGACTTGCCGTTCTATATTTGGTATAAATATACTGTATTTGTTGTACGCGTGGGTATCCTGCGCCCTTTTAGCAGAGGAATTGTGAACAAATTGTTAACGCAACTTGTAAGCACATCCTCCGCTAAAAGGGTGCGCTGCCCAGGCGAATCCAAAACGACAAGTTCGTCAACATATCAGAAGGAGAGATGAATTATGAAGACGGGCAAAAAGTTACTCAGCCTATTTTTGGCTGTAGTAATGATGGTCACCACCTGCTCTGTCGGGTTCACTGCATTTGCAGCGGACAAAGACAAGGGCATCTGGAAGAACTCCACAAGTGCCGATTCCACCTTTGACGCACTGACGGAACTGGTAGACACCTATGTTCCGGTACTGCTCAATCAGCCGAATATCAAAAAGGCGCTTGAGGAGAAGTTGGGGATGACCGTCACCGACACCACCTCGATCAGTGATCTGATCATGGGTGTGTCTCCCACGCTGCTTAATCTTTTGAGCAGCCCCATGAATAAGGCAGACATCATTGACGGTTACCGGAAAGGGTATTCCGATGTGGCGTATGCCTACCTGGACGAGAAAGATGCGAAGATGAGCTTTTATCAGCTGTTTTCTTTTTGCGTCAACAACATTTCGTCCAGCGACGCAGAACTGGCCAAATGGTGCGAGGACACGCTGAGCGATCTGTCCGCCCTGCTGGAGCAGTTCCCCGAGAAACAGGCTAAGCAGCAGGAAGACCTGAGCGCTGCCTATGACGCACTGAACAAAGTGCTCGAGGTGCTGGGTACTGCTGAAGGCAGCCTAGACACCCTGGAAGACATCCAGAAAGCTACCGTTACCTACAAAGACAAATCGTACAAAGTAGACGACTTGATTGCTCTGGACGATTTCAAGGATGTAGCTAAGTGCTTTGGCACCTTCACCGCCTACTTCGAAGAAGCCGGCAGCAAGAAGAAAGTCAGCACCATGAGCGAAGCGATTTGGTATGTGCTGCTCCAGTATCAGTCCGACAAGGCAAGCAGTGAACTGGCAGAGGCCGCCAAGGCTTATCTGTGCAAGCTGGCCAAAAAGGACTACAACACCATCAAGGATGACGATGCTGCACTGGCAGCCGCTTGCAAGATCGGTGCTGCCGTACTGGCCAACAACGGCGATGACGCCTTTGTTAGCGAGTACTATGCTGCGCAGCTGGATGACGCTACCGTAGCTGCCCTGCGTGCGGACATGAACAAGAATGTGCCCGACGGCAACGCAAAAATCGGTTCCAGCCGTGACACCTTCCAGGCTTACCTGAACGGCGACTATGCAGACAAGGGCATCGCTCCTGTAACCAAGCCGGCAATGGCCACTTACTGGAGCAGTGAGGATCTGGATACGCGTACCGAGGGTATTTACCGCAGAGCGTTGATGGAGAACAGAACTGTCGGCGGCATGTCCCCCGAAGAAGTGATCGCCACCATCAACCAAGATCTGTTAAAGACCTTCTACAGTGGTGAACTGAAAGAGAGCGTTGACGAGGCCGTTGATTTCTACTTTGAGATTACCGACGCCAAGGTTATCTCTAATTCTTGCAGAAAGTATTCTTTCGCGAAATACGGCTTTAAGGATTCCTTTGCTGTTGCTGCTGTAAACAACGCCATCAATCAGTACATGGTACTGCTGGATCCTGAGGATCAGGAAGGCGTAACCATCGCAGGCTTGCACCTCACCGGTAATGCGGTTATGAACGAAGTGGTCTACAAACTGGTAGAGTCCAAGGTTGACCTGAAGGGTGCGCTCACCGATATATGGATGAACCTGTACGAGCACCCGGTTGAAACCATTATGCAGTTGCTGCCTGTTTTGACCGTTGTGATTGACGAAGTGCTGATCCCCATGGTATTCAACCAGGAGGGTGATCCCTTTAATGGTTTCCTGGGCGGTTTGCTGAGCGGTCTGATGGATCAATACGGCCAGAGCGTTGGCAGCCCCGTCGGTTTGGGCGGCGGCCTGAGCTGGGATTTGAACGAGGTTCTGCCCACCCTGATGCACTGGCTGATCGGCGACACCAACTATGACTTTACATACTACAACATCAGCGGTGTTGAGTATGGCAAGGATGCCGACGGCAAAGATGTGATCGTCAGCCAGGTGTATGGTGACCCCACCACCGGCAAGTACGATGACACCAAGACCCCGGTAATCCTGAACATCTATGCAGCCGATAAGGCGCTGCAGGGTGCCAAGGCATCCGGCATTGCCGATGCACTGAAGCTCACCGGCGACGCTGCCACTGCCGTGAATGAGGCTGTGTCCGAGCTGGCCACCTTCTTCACCGCTGCTGTGGATCAGTATGTGGCTGCCTATGGTGAAAAAGACGCCAAGAGTGGCGCCATGACCAAGGAAGAGGGCACCGTTTACAACCACGGCGTCAACAACCTCTTCGTTGCCCTGCCCAAAATTCTGGACATCATGGGCAAGAACTTCATTAAAAAATATGATGTAAAGAGCGCTGACAACACCAAGAAGGCTTCCGACTGGTCTTATAGTGATTACAAGATTAAGAGCGATACCGTTGGCGACAAAGCGTTCTCCTACAACCAATCTTTGGTTAACTTTAAGAACCTGGCAGACGGCGGCAAGCCGGCCCAGATTCTGGACTGCTTTGTAAACATCTTTGTGAACGACTGGTTCAACGCCATCATTGACCTGCTCAATGATGTGACCGCCACCGACAACAAGATCACCACCAACCTGCCCATCATCACCGGTCTGATCCGCGCTATGGGCGGTCTGGGCGAAAAGAGCACCATCAGCGATGTACTCAACGGTGTATTCCAGCTGAAGTACAACGACAAGGCCTCTTTCGTAATGGGCGTGTATAACAAGGAATCCAAGTTTGTTGGTCTGAGCACCGAAAGTGCTTACTTCCTGCTGTCTAACATCGGTCAGCTGGTGAATGTGATCCAGGCCATGGACACCAAGACCAAGAACACCATCGACGTGAGCTTCCCGAAAGTGAACGGCAAGATGGCAAAGATCCAGACCCAGCCCAAGTGGGCAAAGGTACCCAAGACCTCCAGTAAGAGCGGCGCTTCTCTGCTGTCCAATCTGGACTCCGCACTGTCCAAGGTGCTGGAGAACTCCACACTGAACAACTTCAACCTGAACACCACCCCCGGCATCCTGTGCGGTCTGGTAAGCCTTGGTTCTTACATCCTGGGCAGCGACAACACCAACCCGATGCTGAAGATGCTCAATAAGACCTTAAACTTCCTGAACGACGGGGACAAGAAGTCCACCGATACCTCAGACAAGAAGGTTTACACTGAGGATCATCTGACCAATCTGGTGGTTCAGATGTATGTTGCACTGGAGAATGTAATTGATTACTATCTGGTGAACGAGGACGCTCTGGGCCTGAATGTTTTCTACGACGGCAACCAGAAGCTGTACAAGAAGAAGAATAAGGCCGGCAAGCCGGTGTACTACACCAGCAAGACCGGTGCTTACCACTACAACATTTTGGCTGCTGCGCTGAAGGGTCTGATTTCTCCCCACGCAGTGAGCAATCACCTGACCAACAAGTCCGCCGCCAAGAAGCTGGCAAGCCTGCCTACCTGGCACAACGCCATTCGCTTGGACAAGAGCACCAGCGGCTGGACCGGCGCCACCAACATTAAGATCAACTGGGGCTTCCGCGCAGGCAACAACACCAAGTTCTTCAAGAACTTCGGCGAGAGCCTGGGCATCATCACCGATCTGATCGGCGTGCTGACCAAGGATGCCGGTTACTATGACGGTGTACTGTACCCCATCTTTAAGGATCTGGAAAAAGCACAGGGCTTTAGCCTGGGCGTGTATGCAAAGGGCAGCGTAAAGGACGGCGCAACCGGCCTGCTGGCCATCATCACCCCCATCAGCAAGCTGCTGGACGGCTTCTACAGCAAGCCTGTCTCCGTGCTGACCAACCTGCTTAAGGGCCTGTCCATTGTGATGAACAAGGACCTGAACAATGTGGCGACTGCCGCCATCTACCCGCTGTACAAAGAGATCCACGGCGTATCCACCATTCTGAGCGCAAAGGTGTCCAACCTGATGCCCTCTATGGCAAAGAACGACGCATGGTTCTCCGCGATACTGGGCCTGATCTTTAAGACCAATACGGACGACAAGGATCAAAACGCGCAGAATAAGCAGACGATTGCTCTTGTAACCGGCCTGCTGAAGAAGAGCGCAACCAAGGCTGGCTTGGGCATCAACGATGTGACCGTGATCAACGCTGTAAACAGCCAGCTGGCTAACTTTGGCTTTGAGCTGCCCACCACCCTGTTTAAGGACATTGCAAACTGCAAGAATGCAGAGGCTGTTCTGAAGTACCTGATCCACCTGGTGGTCGATGTACTGCAAATTCGCCAGATCATTGATTTGCTGAAAGTCGTGATCGACAATCCTTCCATGAGCCAGTTGCTGGATATGATCAGCCGCCTGACCAAGAAGGATCTGCTGAACATCATCAACGCTGTGATCGCCAAGACCACGGATCCCACCACTGCTTACTGGACCTTCCTCCAGTATGTACAGGAAAAGACCACCGGCTTCTATTATCCCGCCGGTGTGACCGCACAGGACGCCAGCGACGCTGTTGGCGATCTGGACACCATGGTCACCTCCGTGATCGGCCTGCTGGCCGGCCTGGATGTGGTGAAGCAAGATAACCTGAAAGACCTGGTTAGCTCCCTGATCTTCACCAACGCCAACCTGACCAAGCTGGCTTCCACACTGTACGGCGCCATTGATCCTTACAAGGATTACCTGGGCTATGCCGGCATTGATGTGAGCAAGAAGGGCGTAGCAAAGCTCCTGACGGACGGCAGCTACGGCAAGACCTACTCCTCCGCAGCTAAGGCGATCAAAAAAGCCAAGAGCTGGAAGAAGCTGGGCAACATCAACTGGGGCTTCACCGATGGCTCCGCAAAGGCACAGCAGGGCTTTGTAAACGGCCTGGCTGCGATCCTGCGTCCGCTGGACGGCGTACTGTCTCTGCTGCTGGCAGGCGACGACTTGGCCGTTGGCCAGATCCTTACCGATTTGGTGAAGAACCTGAACTTCGGTTCCTCTAAGGACACCGTACAGCTGAAGAATGGCAAACTGCGCATTCGCATCAAGGGCTCTGACAAGTATTCCAAGACCTCTGTACTGGAGATCAACCTGTACAAAGTGATCGAGGATGTGAAGTCCCTGAGCATCTATGGCGGCAATGGTTACGAAAGTGCCATCGTTCCGCTGCTGGAGGCACTGGAGTGCCCCAACGTGAAGACCTACAAGCAGTACAAGGCAGACATTAAGAAGTCTACCGACAGCGTACTGACGGATGTGTTGAATCCCATCGTAGGCTTCCTGAACAAGGTACTGGACGCTCCGTTCGATACCCTCACCGCAGTACTGCCCAATGTGGCATACTACATTGATAATAATGGCCTGGCACAGCTCGTCAACAATCTTCTGTCGCCGGTAACATCTCTCCTTCCGGTACTGAAGAAGAACGGCGTAGATGTTGAGGTCATTATCAAGGCTCTGGCCGGCAAGTCACTGAACGGTCTGGTTAAGGACGCACTGGGTGTGAACATTCACCTGAATCTGAACCACCTGAACAAGTGCGAGATCCAAAACGCCATCGTTCCGCTGGTGAACAAGCTGCTCAAGTCTAAGAAAATCAACATTCAGTTGCCCAAGATCGACTGGGGTACCCTGGCAAGCCACGGCACAGTCAGCACGGTCAAGAGCGCTGCAAAGAACAGCGAAGGCTATTATAATAGAAAGCACGTTACTGCAAACCAGGGCGAAACGCTGATCGCCGTGCTCCGCTATGTAGCCAACCTGCTGACCAAGAACATCAGCGGTTTGAAGTCCATTTTGGGCGGTATCGACGCGATCAAGGATTACAAGTCCATCATCAACGCGGTACTTGACCAGATCGGCACCTCCTCCGCAGACCAGATCATCCGTGCGCTGTTCTATCTGCTCCAGGAGAATCCCACCAACGCGTTCTGGAATTACAGCGAATACCAGACCAAGGACTACAAGTTCTCTTATCCCTCCACTGTGGATCAAGACTTCTTGAAGAACATTCCGCCTATGCTGGATGGCCTGATCGGTAGCTTGGCTGATCTGAACAAGCTGATCTCTGACGCTGCCTTTAAGGACAGCACCATCAATGGCATGATCACCGGCATCGGCAAGGCACTGGACGGTGTGAAGATCAACGACTCCACCAACCTGACCGCCCTGCTGTCCCAGACCGGCATTGACTATTCTACCAAGACCGTTGCCAAGCTGCTCACCGATGAGTCCTATGGCAAGACCTTCGCGAATGCGGCTGCCGTAATCGGCTCCGCCTCCTCCTGGTCCAAGGTCAACACCTCCGCTCTTAAGTGGGGCGTAAAGGATAAGGATAGCTTCTTTAATGCACTGGCTGCTGTAATGCGTCCGTTCTACGGCGTATTGGATGTACTGCTGAATGATGCTTCTCTGGGCATCTTCAACATCGTTCATATCCCCGGCTCCAACGGCTACTCTTCCGTGGTCGTTCCGCTGCTGGAGGCATTCGGCTGCTACAACATTAAGACCCAGTATCAGTACAGAGAGGACATCAACAAGGCCTATGACAACATCCTGTTGGATATTGTCAACTCCTTGTGGGATAAGGTAGAGGACATTCTGAATGCACCGCTGCAGACCCTGATGTCCATGCTGCCCAACCTGGCACTGTTCATTGCCAACGACGGCCTGCTACAGCTGATCGAGAACCTGTTTACACCGGTTTCCGCTCTGCTGGATGCTTTGAAGCCCATCGTGAATGTGAACACCGTACTGACTCAGGTATTCAAGGCCTTCAAAGTGGATCTGAATGGCTTACTGGCTAAGGTTGGCCTGAAGTTGGATCTGAACATTGACCTGTACGATCTGACCGCTATGCTGAAGCCCATCATCGGCGTGGACAACATTGTTCCCCTGCTGAATCAGGTGCTTGGCATGATCAAGATCAAGGGTAAACCCCTGGGTCTGGAACTGATGGATATTGACTGGTTCCAGCTGGCAAGCCACGGCAAAGTGATGACCGATGCTTCTCAGGCTGCCACCTACGGCACGCGCGTGTTTGTAAAGGGCGACGCCTCTGAGACCTTGATTGCCGTGCTGCGGTACCTGGTTGAAGTTGTCAACTACAAGGACAACTACAACACGGTAGCCAGCTTGGTAGGCTCCCTGATCGGTGGATCTGACAACAGCTCCATTACCGATGTGGTAGGCACCGTGCTGAATATGCTGAAAGGCGACACCGACGATGTAATCGGCGAACTGTGTAACCTGCTTCAGCAGTTGGGTGGTTAATCCCCCATTCCTAAATGAAAATGGCGTACCTTCGGGTACGCCATTTTTGTTACCCGCCGCCGGACAAGCTCCTGTATATCCTATATATAATGTATATAATATAGAGCGCCCTTTGGGTGCAGGCTCTCACCTGCCCCGGAGGACTGCTTTTTTTCGCCAAGTTTTACGGCTTTTTGAATTTTCTTTGCGAAAGCCTTGTATTGCTTTTGCAATTTATATATAATAAGTGCATAGTAACTTTTATCTCGGTGGTGAATA
>ERZ791849.288-NODE-288-length-20763-cov-3.84373_pt1 | contig 20763 bp, 16 predicted proteins | sample MGYA00510288_ERZ791849 | MGnify/ENA primary metagenome ERZ791849 (study PRJEB30046, sample SAMN00715262) | human gut metagenome | study: EMG produced TPA metagenomics assembly of the A metagenome-wide association study of gut microbiota in type 2...
TATTGTTCAGTTATCAAGGTTCTTTGTTTGTGTCGTTCTTTTCAAGCGACAGCTTTTATATTTTATCAAAAGCTTTTGTCTTTGTCAAGAACTTTTTTATTTTTCTTTATCGCTCTTTTCAAGCTTTCCTTTGCCGTCTCACGCGACAGCCTATTTAGGATATCACTTTCAGAACTCTTTGTCAACAACTTTTTTGATTTATTTTTCAATCATTTCATTGATTTTTAAATCTCTAAGTTTCCTTCCGATCAAGAATGTTCCGCCTCCGCGTCTTCTTTTATCTTCCGTTCCTCTGTTGTTTTCTTTGCTGTTCCTCAGCGACGAATGTTATCTTATCACAGCTGTTTTTAATTGTCAATGTTTTTTATATATTTCATGCAATTCAGACAATTCTGACAATTTATGTTGAATAGAGAGATTAAACCGCCTTTTCCACAACCAAAGACAGGTATAAGCAGCACACCTTGTGAAATCCATTATTTTTCTGTATAATCAATCTCATCTTTTTATTTCACTTATAAAGACACAGGAGACACGATATGTTTCATTATTATATGTTTAACAAACCTTTCGGCTGCGTCACTGCTCGCCGTGATAACCTTTATCCAACCGTTATGGACTATTTCTCAGAATTAAACAATGACAATTTAAATCCGGTTGGGCGATTAGACAGAGAAACAACCGGACTCCTCCTTATTACAGATGACGGAGTTTTCAATCAGAAACTTACGCACCCTTCTTATCATAAAGAGAAGACCTATTATTTTACGGTTCTCGGCGATTTGACCGAAGATCGATGCCGACAATTAGAAAAAGGAATCCTCTTAAAAGGATCCCCTGTTCTTACTTCTCCTGCGAAACTAAAAATATTTCGTCAGGATATTCTTTCTAATATAATAGATACTTTACATCCGGAAGTACAGAATGCCGTATGTAACAATCTCCCAACTCATCCGGTCACTTACGGAGAGATCACAATCAGAGAAGGGCGTAAGCGTCAGATTCGCCGCATGATGAAAGCGGTTCACTGCTGCGTAATTGAATTGAAACGCATTTCTATAGAAGATATTATTCTCGATGAGACACTTTCTCCCGGAGAATGGAAAGAGATTTTTCCACTATAATAGGAAAAATCTCTTTTATCTTCGGATATATTTTAAATCCAATTATAATCTCCACCGGTAATTGCCAGACTCAGAAGTGAATCCATCTTCTCAACTTCCTCTTCTCCTATAATCTTCTCTACCAGCACTGCTGTATCCTCCGTTGCTTCCAACGTTTCATCCGGTCCAATTTCATAGTCAATATCCATCCCGCAATCCGGACAGGGAATTGTATTCATTGTCTGTAAAGATAAAAATCGACTTCCACATTTTTTACATTCATAATATCCGCACTCTTTTGTGCCATCTGGTACATAATACATATTTTTCTACCTCACTCTCTTTACAAGTATTTTTATCTTATCACTCAAAAAAGAGGACCGCAAGTAACTTATTTCATTACCCATTCCTTGACTTTATCATTCCTAATATCTGTAATCAAAAATCAATTCATTTTTCTTGACAAACCCATCTCTTTTATGCTATATCTACTATAACTCTTTGCACTGCATATAAATCTACAGTACAAACTGAGCAGACCGTGATATCATATCATGGAGTCGGGTCGCAGATGCGACAGTGGAATCTTTCATCCGCGGGACAGTAGTTGCTAATACTGATTCGTGGGTGTTTTTTATTTTAAAACAATTCTTTCATTTTCCCACATATATTTAGTGCCATAGAGCTATCTTTCACTTGTTCTATTAAATTGGAGGTAACACATATGGAAAACAGCACAATGAAAACCGGAAATCCCATCGCAAACGAAGAAGATTTCCAAAAAGTAGCCAATAAAGTCTCTACCATTACAATTATTGGAAACGTCGCTCTATCCCTGCTCAAACTTTTTGCCGGAATTGTTGCGCATTCCAATGCGATGATCAGTGACGCCATTCATTCCGCATCAGATGTATTCAGTACATTTGTAGTTATTATTGGAATCAGACTCGCATCAAAAAAACCTGACAAAGAGCATCCTTATGGACATGAACGCCTAGAGTGTGTAGCTGCAATTGTCCTTGCGATTGTTCTTCTCATCACAGGTCTTGGAATCGGAATCGAAGCATTCAAAACGATATTACAGGGAAATTCTGACAACATACAAACACCTGGTATCTTAGCACTGATTGCCGCTATAATTTCAATCATCAGCAAAGAGGCCATGTACTGGTACACCAGATATCACGCCAAAAGAATCGATTCCAGTGCACTGATGGCCGATGCCTGGCATCATCGTTCTGATGCATTTTCTTCCATTGGTGCATTGGTCGGAATCGCCGGTTCAAGACTTGGTTTTCCAATCATGGATTCCATTGCCAGCTTAGTGATTTTTGTATTTATCGTAAAGGCTGCTTCTGATATTTTCAAAGATGCAATCGACAAGATGGTTGACCACTCCTGTGACGAAGAAATGGAGACTCAACTTCGCAACTGCGTAATGCGCAATCCAAACGTTCATAAGATTGATGTACTTCGAACTCGAATTTTTGGAAATAAAATCTACGTTGATGTTGAAATAGCTCTGGACGGATCCATCACGCTTCAGGATGCACATGATGTGGCCGAAAAAGTGCATAACGATATCGAAAAGACTTTTCCTAAAGTAAAGCATATCATGGTTCATGTAAATCCTGCAAAATTATAAGTAACGATCTTTGCCTTTCCATGAAGAAATCCCCGTCAATGACGAGGATTTCTTCAAAATGGATGGTTCATTTAATCATGTTCTTTAATATATTGAAATACCTTTTTGTCACTCTTTGATTTTTTATACCATCCAATACATACCATTATAATTCCAACAATAATAACCGTAGTTCTTACCGATGAATTCGGTGAAAATAAGCAAGATACAATAATTCCGGTTTCAGCACCTGTAAAAAAATCTACAACAGATTTTTCGTGCTTTATTATCCCCATTACTCTTTCTTTGTCTATAGATTCTACCATTTTTGAATCCTCCTTTAATGTTATTATCCAAAAAATAATGTTAAAAGTAAAGCAATCATCACATTACATTGCGTATATAGTTGCGCAAAGATTACTGTTCACTCCCGTGTCAATCACTCCGCTGATTGACACGGAGGATGCGTGTTTTGACTTGAATGCATCTCGCCCCATCGCCAAAGGCGATTTAAAATGGCGAGATGCGTTGCTGGTCGCACATCGTGTGAACAGTAACACGCAAAGATTCTTTGACAGGTGCTTTTTCTCTCTTTTTGAAACTTTTTACACCATAAATTCATCTAATAAGTATCAATCGGTTGAGATGGAGCTTAAAAACAATTGAAAGAAGGTGGCGTATAAAATGAAATCTCTTGTAAAGCGGGCGCAGAGGGGAGATGATCAGGCGTTCGTGGAATTGATAGAAGAAAATAAGCAGGCCATGTATAAAGTAGCGATCGGTATTTTAAAAAACGATTCTGATGCAGCAGATGCAATTCAGGAAAGTATCCTCACTTGCTATGAAAAGCTGAAAGAATTAAAAAAAGCACAGTATTTTAAGACATGGCTACTCAGAATATTGATTAATAATTGTAATCAGATGCTTAGGGAACAGAAGAAAGTAGTCGGTATTGAAGCGTATTATGGGGCAGAAGATATAAAAGGAAAGAAAGCAGAAGAAAAGATTGCAGCACCACTGGGAGCAGCGACAATCAACGAAGACTTTCTAGAGCTGTTAGACCAGATGGAACAGCAATATCGGGTTGTATTGATTTTATATTATGTAGAAGAGATGAGCATCCGGGAAATCAGTCAAATATTGCAGATGAATGAAAATACAGTGAAGACAAGACTTTCCAGAGGGCGAGGAGTATATAAAAAACTCTATCTGAAAGAACACCCGGAATTTCAATTTGAGTAAAGCAAAAATTCAGACAAAAATAGAAAACGTGAGCAGAAAAGGAGGGCTTGAGAATGTCATTTGAAGAGAAAATGAAACAGGATTTGAAAAAAGATTTAGAAATTCCAGAGATTGTAGAGCAAAAGATTCAAGATGCATATAAAGAAATCGGACAAGGAAAGCTTAGAATGAAGAAGCCAGATAACAGGAATCAGAAGAGAAAGAAAGTGTGGACAGCAGCGGCGGCAGCTGTGGCGGTGATCGCTATATCAGGAACGGTTCTTTATTCCAATCCGGTACTGGCGAAGAATATCCCGGTGATCGGAGATGTCTTTGCAAAAATGCAGGAAAACAGGGCGAAGGATCCGTATGCAGGGAAAGATAAGACCGCCTATGAAAAGATTGAAGATCATTCTGTAAATGTGCAGACTCCGGGATCAGAAGCAGAAGATAACGGCGTGACAGTAACGGTATCCGATGCATACTGTGATGGATATGAAATGTATTTTACGATGACAGCTACTACAGACAATGAGCAGATCAATCAGAAGAAATATCTGCTGCCGGATAAAAGTCAAAGAGTGCAGGTTGACGGAGTGGAATGCGGTGCAGAACTTTGTCTGGAAAAAGCGGAGGACGGAAGCTTTGTAGGTCTTGGACACATCAGTGCAGATTTTCTGAAGAAAAAGGAATTTTCAGATCAGTCAACGGTAGACATACAGTTTACCCAGCTCTATGGAAAGGGAGAAAATGAGCTGAGCACAACCAAGTATGTGGAGGGCGAGAATCTGATCAGCGGAGAGTGGAATCTCAAATTCACAGTGAATACGGATGCCAGCAACAACCAGACATATGAAGTAAATGCGGAGAATAATGGATTCAAAGTGAGTAAGATTGTAAAAGTGCCAGCATCCACCTACCTTTATCTTGAGGTGCCGGAAACATATGAAAATGTACAGATGATTATTACGGATGCAGATGGAAATGCACTCGAGAAATTCGGAGGTACTTTTACAGATCCGGAAAATGGAGTGTACCAGATCAAGATGCAGTTTGAGCAGACGGATACAGATCAGATTCATGTGCAGGTTGTAGATATGGATCAGAGTACGAACGATAATCTAGTCATGGTTGCAGAAATGACAGCAGATCTGAATTAAACAATAGTCATCTTCTATAGTAACATGCTATCTTTTCGGGGAATGATAGGATGGTCACAACAGAGTTAGTTCGGTTGTGACCTCTTTTTCTTTTTTATTCATCCTATTTTTTCTTTACCAGTTTATGCTAGAGAAATTAATATCACACTCTTGTAATATACTATATCGTAATTAAATCTTTTGTACCTATCTTATAGCACTTGCTATTTCTCAAATCCAACATTTGTTCCATAACAGCTATTTTTGCATACATAGTATTTGCATTTCTTCGTGGATTGCAATCTTCCTTTTTTATTATTTGTTTCTCACAAGCCGTATAAAAATCAACTATACTCAATGTTTTACTTTTTATTCCTGCCAAATGCATAAAATTATTTTTTCCGTATCTTACTTCATAATAGTCATATACATCTGACTTTTTCTCTCTAAATATGAATAATAAAGTAGTGTCTGCATACTCTGAATATAACTTTTGATTGGTTCCGCACTTGGACATTTCGATGAAACAGAAACCAGAGTGGATAAAAAACTCTGGTGAGTTCATGATGCCTCAAACTGTGAATACACCTATCTTGATATCAGTCCCAAACGTGGAAGTGCAGGCATGGAACAATGCGGTGTTCTCCCGGAATTCAAAGGGATTGCCATGCATGACTGCTGAGCTTCCTACTGGAATTATTCAGATATTCAGCATGCAGTCTGCTGTGCCCATCTTCTCCGTGAATTAACGGGGATTGATGAAAATCATCCTGAAGGTATGAGTGCCCATGATATCAAACTCATGAGTGACAATGACCTTTTGGATATGGACTATTTTCTTCATGAATTTGATGATGATGACGATTTTGGTGAAGAAGGCTTTTATCTTTTCTAACAATCGTCTATTTCCTATGCCTCTTTTTTTATGAAGCATTTTTTTACCTCTGCTTTAAACAAAGGACTTTCCTAATATATAAAAAAAGAGCTTCAGGATCTCGGTGTTACCAAAATCCCAAGCTCTAATAAAATCCAGAATAGAATAGAAAATCTTGAATCTGAACAGGTTGCTACTGTCCGAGAAAAACAGGAATTGCAGAAAAAACAGAAGACACTAGATATCATCCAGCAGAATTTCACAGCACTGCTCAATGCTCCTCAAATATCAAACAACGATATCAATCGTACCGTTGCACCACCACTTCAACATTAATATTAGAAACGTTTTAAACCATATAACACAAGAAAACTGATTCCACCGCAATGGATCAGTTTTCTTTAAATAATGGCTAGTTCATTTTTCTCTTTTTATAGAATCCTATAATCAAACCAAGACTAACAATCGCTATTAAAAACCATGCAACTATATTTGTTGTATCTCCGGTTTTTACCGTATTTATTATTTTCTGAATAGTATTTGGCTTATCCGGTTTTGAAGGTGTCGGATCCTTAGGCTTATCTGGATTGCTCGGTGGTGTTTCTGGTGAAACCCATTCAGCCTTTGGTTCTATCGTTACATTATATTCTACATTCCCATTAATTTCAGATGGTATATTAACAAGGAATGAAGCAGATTCAAATTTATCTGTACCACTTTCTACATTTCCGATCTGTGCAAGCAAATAAATTCCCTCATTTAGTTCACCAAAACTCGTGCGTCCCGAAGTATCTGTTTCTTGCATTAATCCGGAAATATTATTTTCTTTCGCAAATGCAAACAATTGTCTTGCTTGTTTTTCTCTTGCTTCTGCACTGGTATCTTGTAACGATATACCTGAATCTTTAAAACCATCTTCCCAGACCAGCTCATCATTTTTCATATATTGAATTGGAAATATCGAGAACTCTGCTCCGGAAAGAGTCACTTCTTTATCCGAACTATTTCTCCCTTTGTAAATAATTTGAATGCTTCCTGTTCTGCTTCCTGCTTCAGCATGGATTGTTGAAATATCTATAAAACTACCGACAAGAAAAAGCAAAACGAATAAAATAATGTGAATACTTCTTATCTTCTTTCTCACCTTACTTTCCTCCTTTTTCTATCTCGTATACTATAAATTACAGCAATCATCAACCCTATAAAAATTACTATAATTGTTACAATCAGCACTTTAGCAGTAAAAGATAACTCCGGTTTTATATTTATATCCGGCTCTTGCTTCGTTGCCTCTTCATAAGGTATTCTCTCTCCACGAACTAAAAGTCTGTGTGTATTGATTGCAAATGGTGTACAAGTAACAAGTGTTGCATAATCCTTACCTGGTTCAATGGACAAGCTATCTGTCTCTTGTGGCAAAACCGTTAATATCTGATCGATCTGATATGCCAGAGTTTCATCTAAGACTTTAATGTAAAAAATATCCCCTACTTCCAGTTTATCCATATTGGTAAATAGTGTTTTTGTCGGAAGACCTCTATGTCCTGTCAGAACTGTATGTGTACTTTCTCCACCTACTGGAAGAGATGTACCCCAGAAATGTCCGACACCTGTCTGCAGAACTGCTTCACTTGTTCCATGATAAATTGGAAGTTCTATATTAATCTTAGGAATACGAATGTATCCCATCATTCCAGAACCATCTACATTCAACAGTCCCTCATACCGAGCATCTATTTCCACATCTTCCTGCGAAAATGGATCAATCAAATCAATATTTCCCAGCATTTCCTTATTGTATGCTCTCGCATCTTCCAGCATCTGCTCTTTTTCTGCCTTACTTAACTTTACGCTTTCCTCATCATAATAGGATACAACTTTGGAACCATTCTTTTCGTTCAGATAACTACTAAACGTTGGATATAACAATACGGAGAATGCAACCAAAAGCACGATCAGACGAATAATATCTTTTATTGTTATCTTCTTTTTTTTCTTCTTACTCTTCATTTCATTCTCCCTGTTGTTATACTTGGAATTGCGGTTACCTTCCGTGGAAGATAACCGCTCATTCCTTATATATTATCTTGTATCTCTGGTAAAACTATTATGCTTCTTTTCTCTTATCACGGATGAAGCTTACTGCTACACCGAATACAAGAAGAGCTGCGATTACAGCAAATGCGATTGCGCCACGTCCACCAGTAGATGGAAGAAGAGAGCCTGTGCTGTTTTCAACATCGATAATTTTGTCCTCTTCTAATGTATTGTTTTTCTTAACAGTCCATTCTGCATCGCCATCTTTTGTAATTGTAACTTTGATTGAATCCGTCAACTTGTTGAATCCTTCTGGAGCCTGTGTCTCTACTAACCAGTAATCGCCAGCTGCAAGACCATTTACACGAAGGTTATATCCACCAAGATCTTTTTCAACGGATACGAATTCTGTAGTAGTAGATACTGGATCTACAACATAATTTCCGTTGCTTCCTGTTACTGTAATAGCATTTTCACCGTTTTTAGCATCTGTTTCAGATCTATATAAACTAAATTTTGCGCCTGCTAACAGTCCACTCGTTTTTTTGTTAATCTTTTTGATATCTAATGGGTATGTATTTGTTTTTGCTTCACTTGGTGTTGTAGTTGTTGTATCGCTTGGATTGTTTCCATACTCTAATGAAGCCTTGTTGTTATTTGTTACTTCTGCATCCTTATTTACTTTTGCATAATATGTAACTGTGAATGCTTTTCCTTTGTTTCCTTGATTAGCTCTTACCCATGTAGAAAGGTCAAGACTCATTTTTTTGCTGTTATTTGTGGCAAGTGCTGCTGTTGTAGGTGCTGTACTAGCATCTGTTCCATCTGTAAATGCTACTTTAACAGCTACTTTATTATCTGTACAAGCTGTTCCATTTGCATTATTTACAAAATCAAGACCTTTAGTTAATTCATCATTGATTTTATATACATATGAATCATATCCTGTTGTATCTGGGATTGCGCCTGTTACGGTATATGTTACTACCTGACCAATTTCAGCTGTTTCTTTATCTGCTTTTTTAGTAATGCTTGGTGCTTCTGTTTTTAAGTTTACAGTACTTCTATCTGCATCTACAGTAACTAAAGAAGACTGAATCTCTTTTCCACCTGTTACATATACTAAGTAGTAACCTGCTGATAAATCTGAAAATGTATATGCTGTGTTGCTATCTAAGATTTTATTAGAAGTTGCTGTTGCTGCTAATTTTCCTTCCAAAGCTTTTGTAGTAAAAGTGTTTGCAAAATTTTGTACTTCAGTACTATTATCAGTTCCAAGTTGAGTCACTGCTTCTGCAAATGCTTCATCCTTAGAATTCGCACTAATTCCCAATACACTTGCCAGTGTAGCCTTATACTGTGTATTTACAGTATACGCATAGTTCTTGTTCGGTGCTTCGCCTGACTCTGTTACATCAAATAATTTGTACAGATTGATTGTCTGACCTTTCAGATCCTGTCCACCTTTTACATTCACAGTAAGTGAATGTGTTGTTCCTGCGGCAAATGCTGTGACAGACATAGCCATCATCATAATCGCTGCCAGCATTAATGCCATGATTCTTTTCATTCTCTTCATAACAATTGTCTCCTTTTCTTGAGAATTTTTCTTTTATAGTTTTTCTGTTTTTTTATTTTCCTTGCATTTTTTATATCTCATTATGAAATATACCAGGAAAAGCAGAACAGCTATCAGGTAAATCAAATAGCTTCCGTATCCTCCGGTATCCGGAAGACCTGGGAAATGTCTATTAGTTATTGTGAAGGTAAATCCATCTGGCGATTTATCTATCGTTGTTGTATAACCATCCACCTTTGCTTCTGTGATGGAATACGTGTAATAATAAATTTCATCTCCATCTGTCTTGTATGCCGGGAGTTCCTTTATCACCTCCTGCCATTTAGATTTATCGATGGAACCTTTTATTTTGTAACTCTCGTAACCTGGTACTGTTTCTGTCATTTCCTTTCCTGCCTTATCTTTCCAGGTACGAGATATTGTTACCGTAATGTTATCCGGACGTTTTTTATCCAGATTGTTTAGATCCTTCCAAACTTTATTGATTGTCAGCTTGATATGTTCATCACATGGATCCTGTGACTCGGATGGTTCCGGTGTATCACTATCTCCCGTGTTCAATGTTGTTTTGGTATCTGACATCAATACTGCTTTTGCTGGTGATTCATAAGCATTAAGATCTGCTTTCACTGAGTCACCCTTACTTGCCAGAACAGCATTTTTTAGAGTCTCAAAAGTCTTTACCGGATTCATGTGTCCTATTGTATAAATATCCCATCCGCTTGCATCATCCTTTTCATGACTGCTGTTCAAGATACTGTTATTCTTTTCAATTTGATCTAATGATTGATCCAGTTTTCTATAAATACGATAATTGTTCTTTTCGCCTTCCACCTTTTCCTGGCTATTGAAGTCATATACCGTATCCAGTTCACTTTTTCCACTAAATGGTCCAACAAGATCTTTTGTTCCCCGAACCACATCACAGTAATACATGTTGTTGTTCTTCAAAAGTCCTTCATCGTTGAATCCAACAAAGCCACCACTTCGTCCGTCTTTAGCATCACCATCATTGTTATTTCCGGCTCCACCGGCATAGACATCATATCCTTGACTGACACCGTAGACATTACTATCTGTGATTTTTGTTCGATTCGCCTTGATCAGACTCACACTGATATTGGATTTGGCATCATTATCATTCAAAAGTCCATTTTCATCGCATGGAAGTTTGATGGATGAATCTCCAATCGTAATAATTGCAAGGTCTGTCTGTTGATTGTTATCCGTTGACTTTTTTGAAAGTCCTACAGAAATATTCAATCCAAGCAGATTTACATGAAGCAGTTTGCCATCATACAGCGCATCCACTTTGATGATTCCAAGATTAATCTTCAGAAGATCGGAATCCTGGATTTTATCCAGATATAGTGCTTTTACAAGTTGATTAACAACTGAGAATATTACATTCACTGCTCCTGAATCCAACTTCAAATCTGCAAGATAAGCGAAACTTGTTCGTCCTGCAAATCCACCGGCTGTTCCACCTGACGCTACCTGTTTCAGTCCAATTTTCTGGTTTGTCTTGTCACCTGCTGTACAATTCGACATTCTTGCAAGATTTGCATATCCGATAAATCCTCCGGCAATCTGCTCATCTCCATTTGTACTCTGCACAGTGTAACCATCATCAGTTCCTGTAACTGCACAGTCATCAATGTGAGAACCAAAAATGTCCATAACTCCAAGAGCTCCACCAAGTAACTGTCCTGTATTGTCTCCAAGAACGTCTATCTTGTCTGCCTTAACTACTCCGCTCTTTCCAGAATAGCCGACAAATCCTCCGACACTATTCAAACCTCTTACATTGCTTAATTCTGTTACTTTACTGTTTTTCACAGAACCATTTAGCAATGAGCCGCCAAAACCTCCGGCTGTTCCGCTATATGTAACCTGGTTGTTCTGTCCGGATTTTATCGCTGTGTTTGCGCTGACACTTAAACCAGCATCCTTACTTCCGCTTACAGTTCCGTAATATACATAACTTCTAAACGCATCCAGCACATCGGTTCTTCCAAGCTTTAATAATTTATCAAGGAGCGAGGTCTCATTTCCTGCACTGATATTGGCAACTCCGGCTACGTCAGCAACACCGAAGCATCCTCCGGCATATTCACCTGCGACTACGGAACGGATATTCTGTACAGAAACTCCTGCCTCTTCCGTATCCTTCTTACCGAGTACAGTTCCTTCCAGATTTCCGGCAAATCCTCCTGCCGCTTTTGCATAAGAAGTGTTATTACTTCCACTCGCATAAGCACCATTTACGATGATTCCCCAGTCATCCCAGGATTCCACATCTGCATCACGGATAGTTGCGACTGTGGCATTTAATACTTTTATCAAATCTGCCGGTGTACTTAACAGTTTATTCAGAAGCTGACTGAGTAATCCTTCTCCTGCAGTAGGCTCCACTGTTGCTACACTTCCTGGTCTGGAGCTTCCGACAAATCCTCCGACATAACTTCTTCCGTCAACTCGTCTCAGCTTTGCGACCTTGCAGCGTGCATCATTTTCGCCCCAGATCTGTCCTCCGATCAGTTTTCCTACATAACCTCCGGCATAACCACAGGCATCCTTGTCATTCATTCCTTCTGACTGAACAATTAATCCACTCTGATAACCTTCCACAGAAGACTGCTTAATTACTGGTACAAATACATTAAGGACATTGATCATTTGTCCTAATTCCAGATCAAGGTCAAGTATTTTAACACCACCAAGATCAGCTGCTCCGCCGTTTATCATTTCTCCTGCAAAACCTCCGGCACATCGGATTCCTTTGATCGTCTTCGCCTGATAAGCCTGTCCATTTGTAATAGTTCCAGTCTGCATCGAACCAACATAGCCACCGGCTGCACCGCCATTCGCCAGTTTTATTTCATCCCGGTAATTTTCTCTTCCTGCGACAACATTGTATCCATATATATATTTCCCAATGATCGCATCAAGTTCTTTTTGACTGTTTACTTTACCATTCTCTGCAAGATCACTTCCGTAACCTTTATATTTACCAACAAATTCTACCCAATCATTCCAAGTTTTATAATCCATCTGGGCAAGTGGTCCGTAAACTGCCGTATTTTCTTCCGTCGGATAGACAACACTAAGAGCTCCCAGGATGTTATCTACTTTTACCAGTCCCCACAACAAGGACAGGTTTCCGGTACTTGCCGTATCTGCTGACTCCATAAGTCCTGTGAAGCCACCAGCAATTTCTTTTCCGTATACTGACCGGATCCGGACTGCTTTGCAGACACTTGTTGGTCCGGTATAAGCTTTACCTTTCCAATTCTTTGTATTGTTTCCCCAGATATGACCGCCTTCATTATGCCCTGCATAACCTCCGGCCATACCTCGTTGTACCTGTGTTGTGGAAGCCGCATCTGCACGAACTGCACCACCGCAAGGAATACAAGTCGTAGAGCTGTTTCTGATTGTCGGTACAAAGTCCTCCGCTAATGATGCCAATGTATCTGACACATCAACAAGACCACTTAAGATACCAGTATCGCCAAGTACATTTGCCACATTTCCGGGTTCAAGATCTCCCACGTAACCACCGGCTGTAATCTGTCCGATGATATAGGAGAAGTTATTTGCATTAGAATCTTGAATATGTCCGCCAGATATCTTTCCGGCAAAACCACCTGCATCACCAAGTATGTCATTTGCTGATGCATCAGATGCTTTATTTTTCCAGGCTGCTTTTACTGCAAAACCTCCAACATCTCCTGTAACATTCGAATGTTCTATTGTAGAAACAACGACATTCAATGCATCCAGCACATGCTTGATTCCTATCGAGTTGCCAAGTACACTCAAACCTTTTCCAACGGAAGCTGCAGAACCGATATCCATATATCCGATATATCCACCTGCATATCTTGCACCCGTTACTGCATATGTACTATCCTGTCCAAAATAATTTGAACTATCTTCACCCTCTAAATCTTTAGGAGGTGTTACCTTTGTATGTTTTAAATTTGTTACATCACAATGACTAACTTGAACTCCACTGCCATAACCAATAAAGCCACCAGCACTACCAGAATTCGTATCATCCGATTTGATTTTATTAGCCGTAACCGTAAATCCATTATCGGATTTAACTCCTGCATACTGTACATATGGAATGTAAGCATTAATCAGGTTCAGTAAATCTCCGACATTAATATTCAGACCTGTGATTCCGCCCAGAATGCTGATTCCACCTCCAGCATCTGCCAATGCTCCGGAGTAAACATTTCCGCCAAAGCCTCCGGCATAAGACTGCCCGTTTACATGATCCAGATTATAGACAGAATAATAGTTACCTTCTCCTGCGCCCTGGTTGTTAACCGTTCCACTCTGGAAGTTTCCGGCAAAACCGCCTGCTGTATCTGCAGCAACTCCACCTTTATCAACATAAGTAACCGTGCACTCTGTATAAGAAGGAAGCAAGTACGTGACAGCACCTAACAACTTATTTGCATTTAGCAAAGCCTTGACATCCGCTTCACCAGCTACATCTGCAAGACCTCCGGTCTGTGAAGAACCTACAAATCCTCCTGCAAAACCATCTGTATCATTTGCTGTTACTTCTTTTAAATTTTTCACATCAGACTTAATGATCTCACAGCTGTTACTCTTTCCGATGAAACCACCGGCTGTATAATCCACTACTTCGCCGTTGGAATTTGTGCCTGTTGCTTCTACAGTCATGCCTCCTGCAATGCCATTTACATGAGCTTCGTTGATTTTAACTCTGACACCTTCTGCCACAGAAAGCAGGTTTTCTACTTTCAGCAAGTTATTAAGTCCTAACAGGTTCAAAGTCAGTCCGTTTCCACCTGCCAGATCTCCCGGGCCTGCACAACCGATAAAACCACCGACTCTGTTTTTTGCTGTAACAGATTTTACCTGATTCAATGTTACAGTATCCACATCTCCACCAACAGCCTCGCCAATCGCTCCGCCGGTATAATTTTCTTTTGCTTCAACTGTATATCCATCATTTACTCCCGTCACCGTTACATGATGCACAGTAAATCCAAGGAAGTTTCCGATTCCAAGCGTATTATTTAAAAGCCCTGTAACATTTGCTGTTGTTACGCTTCCTGCAATACCACCGACACGATTTTCTCCTGCCGTAACTGTTTTTAATCCTGTGAGCACATTGTCTCTTTGCGCTACGCTACTTGCATTTGCTCCACCATGTTTCCAGTACGGAAGTTTATTTAAATATTCGGGACTTGATTCTGCAATATAGACACCATCACCGCCACCAAGAATACCACCAGAATAACTCTTGCCAGCCTCAACCGAAACTGCTGAACAATCCATGTTACATCCTAGTATTGCTGATGGTGCAATTCCTACGAGTGACAAGAGCATACCTGCTTTTTCCGGATCACTGGACAAGAGTTCTGTCAATAATTTTTTCACTGTTGTTAAAAGGCTTGCATCCTTGACTTCTTTATTTCCAAGGTTTGTAATCCATCCAACTGTTGAAATACCGCTCACACCACCGGCATAACTTCCACTTGCTTTAACTGCGATGCTTCCATTCGCTCCGCAGTTGACCGCATAACTGTTTGCCTGTGCTCCTACGATACCGCCTTGATAATTTTCACCGGATACTGTGACATTACATCCTGTCAGGTTACAATTTAACAGTATACTCTGGGGCTGCATTACTCGAATAAGTTCAATACCTACATCACTTAACAAACCACGGATTTCCGCATCTCTGCTGATTCCTGCAAATCCTCCGCCGTATTCTTTTGCCGTTACAGAATAACTACTGTTTTTCACGGAGCAATCAAAGATTCTTGTTCCTACCTGCTGTCCTACAAAACCACCGGCATAATCTTTATCTGCAGCTCCGATAGTTCCTGCCAGATTCTCTACATGACAGTTCTTGATATTTACATTTTTGTAACCGGTAGGAATTAAACTACCAACCGGCAATGCATTGTCCAGAAGAATTGTGATCAAATCTCCAAGTCCAAGTCCCGGAATTGCATTTAACAATGATGATAATGCATCCACCGTTACTCCAAGAGCTTTTGACAATCCGTCATACTCTGTTACACCTTCTGTATAACCGACAAACCCACCCGTACGATCATTAATATTCGAAACACTGACTTTTCCTGTCACATCACAGTTTTCAATGGAAACATCTCCCACTAGCCTTCCGGCAAATGCACCTGTTGCATAAATCGTCGGATCCTTTGCTCTTGCATTTAAAAGTGCTGATAATGTATCTCTCAAATTCAGGTTTACGCTTCCAAATGTTAAAACTCCTACTAATAAATCAACTACACCACCTACAAGCCATCCAAGCCCTGATGTGAGTCCACTTATTATAGTCTGTGTATTTTTATGCGTATTCGTATTGTTTTGTACATTTACATTTTGTAATTCCAGGTTTGATACAGAGACCGTTCCGGCACTGACACCAATGTTGTTTACATTAACCTCATTCGTAATTGTTCCAAAAAAACCAATTCCTATATACTTAGAACCATCCATTTCTTCTGTCTGGTTCACATTCACATTAGAAATTACAGGTTTTCCAGTTGCCAAAATAGAATTTCCGTCCGTAAGTGTCGCCTGTCCATCTGCTAACTTTGCACCTTTGATATCCCCCGATACCATAAGCGGTGTCCAAAGATCATCTTCTTGATTTGAGTTCACACCATCCTTTGATAAGTCAATATCTCGGAAAATGATGTAATTTGCATTGGATGAATATTTAAGATTGCCGTATTCACTCCTTAATTTATATTTATCTATATTTTTATCAGGAAGACCATTTTCATTGACTCCACAAAATTCACCGGTTCCAACAGTAAGTCCGCCCAGTAATGTCCCTAAAAGACCACCTACGCCTTTAAGCAAACCTGCAAGAATGTTATCATCGGAAAGGTTTACATTCGCCAGCTTGTATTTACCGTTCTCTACACCGTTTGTTTTATCTTTATAATATAGATATGAGTTTTCTCCTTTGACATTGTCCGGCTTTGGATTTATAAGACCGTGAGTAGTTGCACCTTCTTTTGCTACAGCATCCAGACCAAGGTCCGCATCTCCCGGATAATAAGGACTGTAAAAAGGCTCGCCACCAAACAGACCACTTACCAAGCCCGGTTTGTAATAAACATACAGTCTCGGAGTTACGCTCTTATTGCTTCCAATTGCCCGCAGCTGTGACTCATTTCCGATCAGAATATATTTCTTCCCAGAAACTTCTACATATAACTGCCCTGGTTTTGTTCTTCCATCTGCATGTTCACCATCTAGCCATTCGCTGATTTTTCTGTCAATTGATCTGCAACCAGTTCCGGCTTATCCGAATTAAACTTCTGCGATAACACATAATTATGAGACTTACTATAAGTCAGATACTCCTGATCTTCTCCATCCGGGTAAATCATCTGCCCCATACCAAACTGTGGAGCATCATAATCCATCGACATAACTGGTTCTGTTTCAGATTCTTCCTGTGCAAGTACCATTAACTGATATGGATTGTATATGTAGATTGTATCCGTTTCCTTATCATACAGCGTTGGTGTTTCGTTTTCTTCTAGTTTCGTACCTGTGATAGTTCCGGTAAATGAATCCGGTACTGACCAAATCTGTTCCGAGTTCATCTGGATGTCATTCATCAAAATGTACTGAGCATCTGCACCGTATTTCAGCTCTGTGCCTTCATTCTTTACTACTTCTCCAGAACCAATCTTTCCATCCTTATCACCTGTGTAAATATAAGCATCTGAACCAATCTGTTTTAATTGTTCATAATTATAAATGCATATTTTACTATCCTTATAATAAGCATCTATATTATCTGTTGATTCCGCTTTAACATTTCCACCGGACGATTCCGATTCGTCATTTTTCGAGTTTTCACTTGTTTCCTCCGATATCTTAGATTCGGATTCCGTGGTGCCATTTATTTCATCTGAAACTGTGGACTCGGTTGATACTTCACCATTACTCTTATTGGCATCATCAGAAAGTGTCACTTGACTCGTGTTGGTACCCGATGGATTTACGTCTGCCGCATCCGCAATATTCACTTGAGAAAATAAGATAGCCATACATAGTATTACTGCGATAATTCTGTTCTCTATCCTTCCTTTTTTCTTCATATCTGGACCTCTAATCGGAATAAAAATTCCTACCCTTTACTCAATATTGCATTCTAATATCTAGAATGATTTTTTAGCATAAAATAACTAATTTTATTATAATATCCGTTAAATTTTCTTTCATTTTCATCAAATACCTACTGGACTTTTTCCTTACTCTTCTCTGTTTGATTCTACTTTCTGCACCCACTCTTTTTGCATAGCCGCAGTAAAAAAACATTGAAGCAATTTCATGGAAAACGCTCCACATTCAGCATTTACAATCATCCTTACCGCCTCGGCATGTTTCAGTTTTCGTTTATATGGTCGCTCACTGACCAAAGCATCATAGGCATCCACCAAACCGACCACCTGAGCACAAAGCGGAATCTGATCTCCCTTTAAACCGTCCGGATATCCAGAGCCATCAAATCTCTCATGGTGATGTCGGCAGATTTCATAGCTGTACTTATTCAATTTCTCTGTTGTCATACCATTCGGAAATCTCAATGTCATCTCTGCACCGGTAATTGGATGCTGCTTCACGACTTCCATCTCGTCTATCGTTAATTTCCCATTTTTATTCAATATTTCTATCGGTACCCGGATTTTACCAATATCATGGATTGGTGCCAGGTGTGATACATTTTCAATCTCTTCTTCGGTAATTCCATATTCCGGATAATTTTTCTGCAGTTGGCGATAAACCTGCTCCGTATAAAAACTAATATCATCCTGATGTTCCGTTTCCACCAGATTATTGTGATTCAATACCGCAACAAGCAAAGAAACCATATCCCAATACTGTTTCGTGATATTCTTTTCTTTCTTCCGCAATTCCTGTTCCATATTAACAATCGTATCTGGAATGACCTTCGCATTATGTAATGTGAGAATGGCAATATTCTCCGTCTCATCTACATATCTTTTTGCTTCCATCCAAATATAAGAATCTGCTTCATTATCACATATTCTGCGGTAGGACATATCATCTTCCATACAGCCGTCTACTAAGTGTTCCGTAAGCTTTTCGCTTGTCAAAAATCGTCTTAACTTCTGGCGATCCTGTTCATATACATATTGTTCTGTGTACTTCCTTATAAACTCATCATAGGTAGCTGAATCACTTACTTTATCATAGACTTCATGTACGTGGGAATAAATACATTCATATGTTTGATCCTTTAAATTCAATTTTATAACTACATAAAAACGTCCAAAATATTCATCTTTGCCCGGTTGAATAATATCTGATATTTTCACATTTTCCAGCCTGTTATTATAAGTGTTCTGCAGATCCAGTAACACCTTATGTACCTTGCAGCAATCTGAATAATTTCTGGAACAGTATCCGTCCTTCTCCAGACATCTGCTAATTGCCATTGTTGACTCTGTACAGTTAATAACGTCCATAAGAGAAATTTCTTCCGGTCGTTTTTCCAGCATATAGCCTCCATTCGATCCCTCTGCCGCTTTAACAATTTCTTTTTCTTTTAATTGCTTTGTTATTTTAGGAATGTAACTTGCCGGAATATTTAATTCACGAGATAGTTCTGCTGTAGTTATTACCTTATTTTCTGATGCTAGATAACATACGATTCTAATGGCATAATCCGTTGTATTTGTAAGCTGCATAATGTCACCCTCTCTGTCCGTCCCCAATAATGATTTTTATCCTGAACATTTTTCTTGTTTCTTTCATTGTAAAAGGAAGAATCATACTTTCAGGTTCTTCACTTCACAAGCACAATTCTTCCTTTTTGCCTTAATGATATTTTCTTTTTACTTTTCTGAAAAATACCATGCTTCCAATGCCAATCAGTAAAACCACAATCAGCATCATAATCCAGCTATTATTCTGAATATTTCTTCCGGTTACGGGCGGTGCCACGGTTGATGTATTTGTAAATTGGATATCTTCCGTTCCTGTTGCTGCCATTGTAAATGATGCTGCTTCTCCAACGGTTTTCGATCCACCATTTATCGAGTATGACACCTCGAAGTTTGTTCCCGGTGCTGGCTCCGTAACGGTATATGTCCATCCTGTCGGTAAGCAACTGATATCTACAGATTCATCTTTTTTCAATGTAAAGGCTGCCTGATTATTTGTGAAAGTCAGTTTTTCTGCTGTTCCATTTCCTTTTTCAATAACAGCTGAAAGATATCTTCTCCCAGTGTCGTTTCCTGTCTGGGAAGCTGTTTCTCATTATTCTGTTCTTTCTCAACCTGTTTCTTTTTCATGTTTCATTCCTGCTTCATATCAACTTAGATAATCAAGGTATCCTTTTATGTACTGGTTAAAATATAGCACTTGTTTTTTGCAAAAATAATACAGAGAATAGGAAGATATTTTCACGTTTTGCTACAAAAAGTTTGTAGTTATCGGTTTTTCGCAAAAAAAAGAAACCATACCGTAGAGATATAGTTTCTCTTTAAATTACAGTGTTTCTGCCATTTTGAATAAAACGATTCCATTTCTAACAGCCAGCATCTCAGCAGAATTCTTGAAATCAATGCCAGAAATATCTCTTATTTTTTTCAATCGCCCTGAAAGAGTACGATAATTTACATAGAGTTTTTCAGCTGCTTTATTCGCATTCTTATCACAGTCCAGATACGCCTGCAGCGTTTCAATCAGTTCTCCATCATGTTCTTTATCATGTGTACTTTCTCCACCAACTGGAAGAGATGTACCCCAAAAATGTCCGACATCTGCCTGTAACACAGCTTCACTTGTTCCATGATCAAGTGCTGTCAGGATTGCTTGCTGTGCACATCTATTCGGTCTGAATCCGTAGCTATGGTCATGGAACTGTTCCTCATAGATTGGTGTTAAGACCTGTGCAATGGCTTGTTGTATGAATCTGTCTGTTACTGTTGGTACTCCCAGGTTTCTGACACCACCGTCTGGCTTTGGTATCTCCACTCTTCGTACTGGTTGAGGTTTATATTTTCTTGTCCTCAACTGTTCCTTGATAATTTCGCCGTCCTTTACAAGATGTTCTTTAAGTTCTGTGTACTTCATTCCGTCCACTCCCTCTGCACCTTTATTTCGTACGACTT
>ERZ791849.307-NODE-307-length-19759-cov-2.37728_pt1 | contig 19759 bp, 16 predicted proteins | sample MGYA00510288_ERZ791849 | MGnify/ENA primary metagenome ERZ791849 (study PRJEB30046, sample SAMN00715262) | human gut metagenome | study: EMG produced TPA metagenomics assembly of the A metagenome-wide association study of gut microbiota in type 2...
TGGAATCCGGCATTTTGTGGGATCATAAGCGTGCCATCAACCTGTTTAATGGGTACGCTGAACAAACCGAAGCGTATGCAGAAATTTTAAACCAGTATCAAAAAGATTTGGGGGACGATGTGCAGTGCTATTCGATTTTAGCCCCAACCAATGCTTCTTTCTATACGCCAGCAGCCTTTCAGGATTCCACACTTTCCAGTGAAAAGGATTGCATGGATGCAGCAGAAAAGGTTTTTCAAGGTGTCATTCCGATTGATGCCTATGGTGTTCTAAAAGAACACACTGCCGAGCCGATTTATGCGAGAACCGACCACCATTGGTTTCAGCTGGGGGCTTACTATGTAGCAAGAGCGTTTGCAGAGCAGGCAGATGTTCCGTTTGCCGACCTGACAACCTACAAGAAATATGTAGAAGATGATTTTGTTGGCTCAATGGCATATTATACGAATGATTATCCGGATTTGGTGAATTCGCCGGAAGAGTTTGTATATTATGTGCCGACCAACGACATTCAGACCACTTATTATGACCGGGATTATGCGAATGGCTATGAATCAGATTTGATTCTTGATCCGTCCGCGTGGGACAATTCCAGTTATTATATGGTCTTTATGTGTGGCGATGATAAGATTGTCCACATTCAGACGGATTGCGACAATGACCGTCGGTTGGTGATTTTCAAGGACAGCTATGGCAATGCGTTAGTACCATGTCTGACCAGTTCCTTTTCTGAAATTTATGTGTGTGATATGCGGTATTTCAATTTGAATGCCATTGACTTTATTCAGGAAGAGGCAAAAGCAACCGATGTCCTGTTTTGTATGAATCTGTTCAGTGCGAATGGGCCAAACGGACAGGATCTGGAAGTTGTCCGCACACAAAATGCTGCATATGACACAAGCAGTTGGGAAGATGCAGATACAGAATTTTAAATGCAAGAAACAAAAAGGAGATTTGCAAATCATGAAAGAATTACAAGTACCATTCGATAGTGCGTGGATTCTGAAAAACCGCAGAAAGATTAAAAAGGCTCTGCTGGCAGATGGCACGCCTCGCATGGAAAAAAAGATTGCGGTTTTGGGCGGTTCGACTACAAACGATATTGTTTCCATGCTGGAACTGTTCCTGCTGGACAATGGGATTCAGCCGTCTTTCTATCAGTCGGAATATGCCCGTTATTGGCAGGATGCTATGTTTGAAAACCCAGAGCTGGAAGCTTTTCAGCCGGACTTGATTTTCATTCACACCACCAGCCGCAACATCACAGAATTTCCGGAGGATGTGTATTGTCCGGCAGAAACCGTAGAGGCAGCCTTGGAGCGGCAGTACACGCACTTTACGCAGATGTGGGATCGTCTGGCGGAAGTATATCATTGCCCAATTATTCAGAACAACTTTGAATTGCCTGCTTATCGGCTGTTGGGCAATCGAGATGCTTCAGATATTCACGGCAGAATCAACTTCATCACCCGATTGAACTGCAAATTCTATGATTATGCAAATACGCACACCTCATTTTATATTCATGATATTCAGTATCTGTCCGCTTGCTATGGCTTAGATACATGGGCAGAGCCGTCTTATTGGTATCTGTATAAATATGCTTTGAGTGTGCCAGCCATTCCGGATTTTGCCTACAACCTGACTCGAATTATTCGTTCTATTTACGGCAAGAACAAGAAAGTTCTGGCGTTGGATTTGGACAACACACTCTGGGGCGGTGTCATTGGCGATGATGGACAGGAAGGCATCGAAATCGGACATGAAACCTCCATGGGACAGGCATATGAAGAGTTGCAGGGCTATTTGAAACAGCAGAAGAAAATAGGCGTTCTGCTGACAGTCTGCTCAAAGAATGAGCCGGAAAATGCTCTGCTGGGCTTGAATCATCCGAGCGGTGTTTTGAAGCCAGACGACTTTGTTACCATCAAGGCAAACTGGGAGCCGAAAGACCGCAATTTGGTGGAAACTGCTGCGGAACTGAATTTGCTGCCGGAGAGCATTGTATTTGTAGACGACAATCCGGCAGAACGGGCGATTGTTTCTGGACAGATTCCGGGTGTTGCTGTTCCAGAATTTGACTGCGTGGAAGATTGTCTGCGGCAGTTAGACCGTGCCGGATACTTTGAAGTTACCAGCCTGTCGAGTGATGATGCAAAGCGGAATGCCATGTATCAGGCAAATGCACAGCGGGCACAGATGCAGAAAACCTTTGCAGATTATACCGACTATCTGAACAGTCTGGAGATGCAAGGCACGATTCGGGACTTTGAACCCATTTACTTGCAGCGAATCGTCCAGCTGACCAATAAGAGCAATCAGTTTAACTTGACCACGAAACGCTATACACAAAGTGAAATGGAAACCGTTGCAGCGTCTGACCGCTATATTCGGCTGTATGGACGGCTGGAAGATAAGTTTGGCGATAACGGCATTGTTTCCGTTGTCATCGGCGAAAAAGTGGACGATGCATTACATATGGACTTGTGGCTGATGAGCTGTCGGGTTTTGAAACGGGATATGGAATTTGCAATGCTGGATGAACTGGTACGGCAGTGTCGGGAGCAGGACGTTCAGAAAATTGTTGGCTATTATTATAAGACTGCCAAGAATGCAATGGTAAAGGATTTGTACGGCACATTTGGTTTCACCAAGACGAAGGACATGGAAAATGGTGACAGCGTCTGGGAATTGAATGTTGCAGATTATACAAATAAAAATCATGTAATTACAGTAAATCAGAAGGAGTGTGCAGAACAATGACACATGCAGAAGTAATGGAACGGTTGACAGGAGTATTTCGGGATGTATTTGACGATGACAGCATTGTGATTACAGACCAGACTACCGCAAATGATATTGAGGAATGGGATAGCCTCGAACACATCAACTTGATTGATGCTGTAGAGCAGGAATTTCACATGCAGTTCCAGATGAAGGAAGTTTCTGGTATGAAGAATGTGGGAGAAATGGCAGACATCGTTGCCAATCGGGCAACCGAAAAGCCGAAAAAACGGGGACTGTTCCGCCGATAAATCGGAAAATAACGTGATACGCTGAGAAAATCGCCGCTGTTTTTTCTGGCAGTTTTGGGAGGTAACAGCCCCATTCTGTCAGAAACAGCGGTTTTTTCTTGACAGTTCCTGCGATTTCATGGTATCATGATAACACGAAATCTCATGAAATAGGAGTGTTATTATGCTGTTGCAATTAACAGATGTCAATAAAATTTACAATGGAGCACCGCTGCTCAAACATATTTCTCTCACGATTGAAGACCGTGACCGGATTGGTTTAATTGGTGTGAATGGCTGCGGAAAATCGACCTTGTTAAAGTTGATTACGGAACGGATTCTGCCCGACCACATTCAGGAAGGGGACGGCGAAATCATCAAGAGCAGTCATACCAGTATCGGCTATCTGGAGCAGATGGGCGGTTTGGAAAAGGAACAGACAGTTTGGCACGAGATGCACAATGTCTTTCAACCGTTGCTGGATGCACAGGCACGCATGCGAGAGCTGGAACAGGAATTGGCAGACAATTCCGAAGCAGCGGCAGAAGAATATCACCGTTTGCAGACTTATTTTGAAAGCAATGATGGCTATCAGATTGATGTGAAAATCAAAATGGTGCTGAACGGCATGGGCTTCGGTGCAGAAACCTATGAGCGGAAAATTTCCAGTTTCAGCGGTGGGGAAAAGACTCGACTGGCAATTGCAAAATTGTTGTTGGAAGAACCAACGCTGTTGATTCTGGACGAACCGACCAACCATCTGGACTTTAAAACCGTCATGTGGCTGGAAGATTATTTGAAAGATTATAAGGGTGCTTTGCTGCTGGTATCTCATGACCGTTATTTCTTGAATCGGCTTTGTACTTCGATTTGTGAGATTGAACACGGTGTGCTGACTCGCTATAAGGGCGACTATTCTGCCTATACCGTGCAGAAAGAAGCCGCTGTGATTCGGCAAACAAAAGAGTATGAATTGCAGCAAAAAGAAATTGCCAAGCTGGAAGATTATATTGCCCGTAATCAGACCAGAGCCTCTACGGCAAAGAGTGCCCAGAGCCGCATGAAACAGCTGGAAAAGATGGAACGGATTGAAAAGCCGATTACCTACCAGAAGTCAGCACGGGTACAATTTACCTATGACATCGAACCGCCGCAGCAGGTCTTGCAGGTGCAGGATATTGCCATTGCAGTCGGCAGCGGAGCAGAACGAAAAGTGTTGGCAGAACCCGTTTCCTTTGAAGTGCGGCGAGGAGAAAAATGGGGCATTATTGGGGAAAACGGTGTTGGAAAGTCAACCCTGTTGAAAATCTTACAGGGGCAGTTGCCGCATATTGGAAAGATTCGCTGGGCAGCCCAGACGAAGATTTCCTATTTTGAGCAGGAAAGCACCAACCTGCACCCAGCGAAAACTGTAATGCAGGAAATTCACGACCGTGTTCCAACTTGGCTGGACTATGATGTCCGCAGCTTGTTGGGCAAGGTGCGAATTACAGGGGAAGAAGTCTATAAGCAAGTGGGCGTGCTCAGCGGTGGCGAGCGGGCAAAGGTTTGTTTTGCTGTCATGATGTTGGAACATGGCAATATTTTGATTTTGGACGAACCGACCAACCATCTGGATATTTCCATGAAAGAAGTCATCGAAGATGCCATGAAAACCTTTACCGGAACGATTCTGTTTGTATCGCATGACCGGTATCTGCTGGATCAGGTTGCAGACCATATTTTAGAAATCAAACCAACGGGTGTAAAGACGTATATCGGCGGATTCCAAAGCTGGTTGGATGCAACGAAAAAAGAAGCAGCTGCTGCAAATGCAGCGGCTCAGGCAGTTGAAACGGAAAAGAAAAAAGAGGACAAGCAGCAGACGTATCGTTCTAAGGAACAACGTGCAAAAGCTGCTCAGCAGCGAGCAAGAATGCGGCAGTTGGAACAGCAGTCCGAGGCGATGCAAGCGGAACTCGATGCCCTCAACGAAGAAATAACAAAGGAAGAAGTGTACAGCGATTTCAATTTGATGCAGGAAAAGTGCAAGCGAATGGATACTTTGCGGACAGAATTGGATGCAGCACTGGAAGAGATGATTTTGTTGGAAGAGGAATTGGGGTAAGCCATTCTGTTTCCACAGCGTTTTGTTGAAAAAACAACCGCCCCCGTATGAATTTCACATACGAGAGCGGTTGTTTTTGTTTATTGATTGGAATCAGCTTTCAAAGCGGTTATTCCATGTCGTTATAGATATCGGCATTTTCAAGGGAAATCGTTGTATTTGCTCCGCAGGTTGCCAGAATTTGCAGCAATGCACTTTTCGGCAGTTTTGCATTAGACAAGTCCACAATCGGATTTGCAGCACGGCTTGCATCCTGTTTCCATTCCTGATAGGAATACGCTGGCAGAGCCTGTAAAACAGCATCCGGCTGAACCGGCAGAATCTGCATGCACGCTTGTTTTACCGTGAACTGAATGGAAACCTTGCCATCTGTTCCGCTGGTAATGGGCAGGGAAAATGTCCGCAGCAGCGTTCCGTCTGCATTCTTGCGGCTATCTGATTGATAGCGACCCTGTTCCAGTGCATAGGTTTTGGTGTCCGTGTCTGTCTGTACGGTGCAGCGAATTCGTTCGGTTTCGGAACTGCCTGCAAGGGTAAACCGGAATTGATAGGCAGTTTTCGGCAGCTGTTGCAGCTGTGCGGAGATGGTTGTAGAAGTGGTTTCTTCTGTTGCATCCAGCTCCCACAATTCCATAGGGTCACCGTCTGCATCGGTGACCGTCAGCAGTGTGCTGAAACGGGATTTCGTTGAAAATGCAGGTGCACAAAATAATAAATCTTCCATATGAAGCTCCTTTTTTGAAATCGGAGCGGCTGTGTTCTGTGCAGACGCACACAGCTGAATGGTATGGTCGTCTACCAGAACGGCACGACCGCTTTTTAAAAGACCTTTTGCTCGTTTCGAATAAGTGCTGCCGATGATCTGACCAGCAGCATCCTGTACCATTACGTTTTTTTGCATGGGTTTCTCCCCCTTGGTAATATCATCATTTGCGTTTGCCGTACCGTTTTTTTGTATGGGTGTCCGCCCCAACGGCTGACTTTAGTATAGCAACTTTGGATGAAGTTGTCAAGTGGGAGTAATAATTTTTTTATTGTAGGCAATCGGATTCAAGTGATTTCTACAGAAAAACAAATTCCCACAAAACAGCATGAAACATTCTGCTCTGTGGGAATTGTAATCTTATTTTATTCTACAGTTGGCTGTACTGCTGGAGCAGTTGCTTTTTCTCGGAAAATCCGTCCGAATACAAACCGCACCAATGGGCCAGCAAAGAACAGCTGCCAGCACAGTGCCATTGGAAAATTAAAGACGGTTGTTTGCAGCCACATACTGATGATTTGCTTTCCGGGGTGCTGGAACAAAATCGTAGCAGCCAGACTCATCAGCGGACACATCCATGCAACAGAAACCGCAGAGATGGCGAGAATCAAATGAAATGGACGTTCTGTTTTTACATCGACCATGCGAAATGCTGCCTTTTTCGCCAGATTTCCGACTAAGAAAAAGTCTAGAATAAAGGCAATTGGCATCATAATCGGCAATTCTCGGAACGCAGCCAGAAAAACAGCGTTGCTCATCCCGCCAGTGTTCAGGGCGATGTTATAGCAAACCATCGCATAAACCATGACGAACACCATCAAAATGGTAAAAATAATTTCCTGAAATTTGTTTTTGGGCATAAAAAATTCTCCTTTCGATTTTAAAACGGCACGCATAGAAATTTGTGTTGTTCGTTATCATTCAGGAGAATGTTTCGTTTCCAATAAAACCAATTCTATTCTGTTTTTAAGTACATGATTATGATAGCAAAAAAACGGGCATTTGTCAAGAATCAATATGCATTTTCGGCATTTTTTCGGAAAAGATACTGTGAAATCTGTGCTTTTTCCAGACAAATTGCCCGTATTTCTTGCAGAAAGTTTATTTTACAATTTCGTCAGAATCCAGCACAATGGTAAATGGCCCATCATTGCACAATGAAACTTGCATATCTGCTCCGAAAATGCCATGTTCCACAACAGGAACGGTTTGCTTGCAGTAGGCAATCATGTATTCATACAGAGCCTCTGCGGTTTTGGGCGCTCCGGCAGCAATAAAGCTGGGACGGTTGCCCTTCCGGCAGTCTGCATATAATGTGAATTGCGAAACCAGCAGCAGTTGACCGCCAACGTCTTGCAGGGACAGGTTGATTTTATCGTTTTCATCGGAAAAAATCCGCAGCCGCATCATTTTATCCGCCATTTTTTCTACAATGGCTTCGGGGGCATTCTGAACAATTCCAACAAGTACCAAATAGCCTTTGTTGATTGCTCCAACGACAGAGCCGGAAACGGTGACAGATGCCTGTGTCACTCTTTGAATTATCAATCGCATAGGGTTAATGCTCCTTTTTTCTTTGTTGTTTTTCGGCTTTCAGCAAGGCACGGGCAGCCGCAAAGGCAGCTGGTTCGCCCTCTTTTTCTAAAATTTCCAGCAGCTGCATGAGCTGCCGTTCGGTTTCCGGATGCAGGCAGCCATTTTTTCGGGCAGAAGAATTTTGAAAATATTCCAAGGGGGCTTGATCAGTGTACTGTTCGCCCTTGTAAATCTTGCTGGCAGCTAAGCGGTCGCAGAACATCTCTACCAGAAATCGGGCTGGCATTTTTACAGGCATGACTTTCTTTTCCACGGGGTTGTAGTCCGTCCAGTATTCAAAGTGATGGCGGTTTCTACCTTTGTGGTGTAGCCATGCGAGAGAATAACCGAGGATCTCCCGTTCTTTTTCGTTGGGGCTGCGGTTTCCCTGATAATATTTCACACCGGGAATAAATTCGGTCGGGCTGTATTTGGAAAGGTCATGGCGGAGTCCCTGCCAGAGAATCCCTGCTTTTTTGCAGTGGGCAATGACTTTATGCCGATGACGGGTAATCAATAAAAAGTGATGCCAGAGATTTCGCAACATGCTGCAATCGCCTCCTGTTGTTTATTGTATCATATTTTTTGGAAGCTGTAAAGAGAGCACCTACAAAGGCTTTTGGAAAATCTGGCTGTAATAGGATGGCTTGACTGAAATCGTTTTCATGAAACAAAAAGACTCGCAATCTGCGAGTCTTTTGTTCTGTTTAATAAACCATCATCATCAGGAAATCCCAGAACATATGCAGCCCAATCGGCAGCAGCAGACTTTTTGTTTTCACAAAAATCACGCTAAACAGAACGCTCAGCAGTAAAATGCTGATGAAACCGAAGTGTGCAAAGTTTGAGAAAAACGTGCCGTCCATTATCCACTTTGGAAAATGAATCATCAGAAATAGAACGGCGTTAATGCCAATGGCAACCCCTTTATGAGATTCAGAGTAGGTGAGGTTCAGCAGCCAGCCTCGAAAAACAAGTTCCTCTGTTAGTCCGACAAACAGAACGACAATCACCGAGGAAAGCCCGAAGTCCGGCAGAATCTGCAAACCGCCATGCAGCCGATACGCTCCGAAGAGCAGGTAAACTGCAAAGAACGGAAAGACCAGCAGCCATGGCAACTGATTGCGATTCCAGGAAAAGCATTCCTTTGGGGTGGCGTAAACATCGCCGGAGAACCGACAGAGCAGAATCGCTGCTGGAAGCGTCCAGATGAGATTCTTGAAAATGCCGTTTGCAACGAGGGAACAGAGCCAATCTGAAGAAATCTGTGCGGTTAGAAATGGAGCAATCCAAACATGATACACTGCCCAGACTGCATAGAAAAGCAGAAAATAGACCATCAGTGTGATTGCTTTTTGTTTTTTTGAATGGGTCATGGAATCACCGCTTTGTTTCTTCACTCTGCTGCTGTTTCAGCAAATCCCGAATTTCAGTCAGCAGGGCAATGTCTGGAGCAACCTTTTCCGGTTCTTCCTTCTTTTCTTCTTCTTTTTTCTTGAAGGTCAGATTCCGCATGGTGTTGACTGCCTTGACAATCAGGAACACACAGAATGCAGTAATCAGAAATGTGATGACAGCGGAGAGAAATGCACCAATGTTGATATAAGGATGATTGCCCCACGGAATATGGAAGCCGAGGTCTTGGAAGTTGATGCCGGCAATCACTGCCCCAACCAACGGCATCAGCACATTGTCTACCAGTGCATTGACAATTGCGGTGAACGCACTGCCGACAACAACGCCGACTGCCATATCCAGCACGTTGCCTTTGGAGATGAACTCTTTGAATTCTCCCAAAAAGCGGGTGATTGCGTTTGATTTCTTCTGTGGGTCTTTGGTTTCAGTAGCCATTTTCTTATCCTTTCTATTCTGCTGTGTTGTGGAAAAGAGGAACAACTGCAAACAGAATCCTTGATTTTTTATGATTATACCATAAATCGACACAAATTGTCAAATTGCATACCAACAAATTGCATACCAAAAATCGAAGCGTTGCTTTTTTGTTGGAATTTTTTGTATGGTACAAAAAACTATCAGGGTTGACAAATAAAACTAATAGTAGTATACTAGAAAAGAGTAAAATCAGAAAAGGGGATTTCGGATGTTTTGTAAAAATTGCGGACATGAATTGCCGGAGGATGCAAAGTTTTGCATGAAGTGTGGAACACTTTTGAAATCAGAATCTTCCTCAACGGAAACGGATGGGAAACCGATTGCATCGAATGCAGAGGGCAGTCAAACCGTCCATACCAGTGCCGTTGCGAACAGGGAGCGGCTTCTTTGGGTGATGGTTGTGATTTTGGTTGTTGTTGTGGGAATCCTTGCAATTGCATTGGGAACAACGAAAATTGGAAATCAAAACAATGTTGAACCAAACAACGAAAACATTGCAGAAGTGCAGGACTCTCAAGAAACGACCACCACAGATTTGACAACAACAGCAGCAACCACGACCGCCACAAAGGCAACTACAATAGCGACTACCACCGTAACAACAACGACAACCGTTGCAACGACTGCCAAACCAGTGGTAACTACAACTGCAAAACCAAAGCCGTATGTCACTGCTTCTGCAAAGACATTTTTGCTTTCCGGATATGATGGCTCTAAGGTGCGGTTATATCTGGATGGCAATTTCTACAAAGCCTACATCAAAATAAACGGCATCAGTTATGATACCACTGTATTGCGGAGCGATTTCAGCGATTATGTGGAATTGCCGTTTAATCCGATTGCAAATTCAGAAACCACGCTTTCTGTCACACCGTATGATGATGCCGGAAATGCTGGGGATACAGTTACTTGTGCGATTCCAACCGATGCAGAAGGAACAATCAATACAGGTGGAATTTTAATTGATGGTCTCAATATAAGAGGACAAATCAACTGTCATGGCGGTGTTGTAGCTGGATATACGACCGATTATGTTGTAAATGGCGGTGCATGCGGAATGGTTCGGCAGAGTCTTGGAGATACTTGGCATATAACTGCAAAGAATTCGTGTTACAACTACGGAACGAATTGGTATGAACTATGGGATTCCGATGACGGGGATTATTACGGCTGGGTCGATGAGAATTACATTGATTTCTATTAAGTGTCAAAAATAAAATATGCAGCGGGAGCAGATGAAACCATTTGCTCCCGTTTTTCTATAGGGAAGTTGCAGCTTGATTTCTATTTTCCAGCTGGATTCCCGCTTGACATTCTAAGGGTAAAATGCTATAATAATAGCGGTATGCCAACCTGTCTATTAAATGGTATTGCAGTATATTTTTTCGCTTTTGTGGAATACTGTTTGAAAAACAATCCACAGGAAAGGCGGAATGGATATGCAGACATCATGGACAGCATCCACTTCGGCAGAAACGCCTTCTGCCACAGATGAATCAGAACAGCAGTTGCAAGAAGCCGTTTTGATTGCAGAATCCGGCAGCATTCGCCCACAGAATGCAAAACATCTCATCCACTGTTTAACCATCATTGGACAGGTGGAAGGGCATTATATTCTGCCGGCTGAAAATAAAACAACCAAGTATGAACACATCATTCCCGCTTTGATTGCGATTGAACAGGATCGCAGCATTGAAGGACTGATGATTTTACTCAATACGGTTGGCGGTGACGTGGAAGCAGGGCTTGCCATTGCAGAAATGATTGCCGGAATGCAAACCCCGACCGTTTCTCTGGTACTGGGCGGCGGCCATTCCATCGGAGTGCCGCTAGCAGTGAGTGCGAAGCGGTCTTTTATTGTGCCTTCGGCAACGATGACGATTCACCCCGTCCGAACAAATGGACTGGTTGTCGGCGTGCCGCAGACATTTGCTTATTTTAATCAGATTCAAAATCGAATTATCGAATTTATTACACGGTGCAGTCACATCCAAACGGAACGGCTGCTTTCTTTCATGCATCGTACAGATGCCCTTGCAACCGACATCGGTTCGATTCTGACCGGTGAAGAAGCAGTGGCAGAAGGGCTGATTGACCAGCTCGGCAGCTTACAGGATGCGATTTCCTGCCTGTATGAATTGATTGAAGCAGCACCGCTGCGTTATACGGATGCGTCTGTGCCGTCATCTACACTGGGAAAGGACGGTTGCAGTGGGACGAACGGCAAAATCAAAACCAAAGAAAAAAGCCACCCCCAAGAATAGCGATCATCAAAATACGCAGGGATTTAATGCAGCCGAAATCAAAGGGGCTGCTGATGCGGATACCAAAAAAGAAGAAAAACTCACCGAGAAGCAGAAAGCGGATTTGAAATTCAAATCCGTTCTGCTGATGGTGTCAGCGGCATTGGTATTGCTGCTGGTATTCCTTCCGGGAAGTTCCGGCTGGAGATGGATGCACAATGGATTACTGGGACTGTTTGGTGTTTCCGTTCTGACATGGCCGATTGTATTGGTTCTGGCAGGACTATTTTTACAGCGGCAGATTCAGGGGCAAAAACCAAAAGAACACCGCCCAAAAGATGTTGGTACATATTTTTTGTATGGATTGGGCATTGCGGTTCTGGTCAGCAGTACGGTGCAGGTTTGGTTTGGGGAGGTTCTCCGAACCAAGAACCCGATAGATGCTTTGATTGCATTTTATCACGCTGGGCAGGATAACCCCTTGTTTAACGGCGGTGCAATTAGTGTGCTCGCCTATATTTTATCGGCTCTGCTGGGCAGCCCTGGCGATAAAATTTGTGTCTTGTTTGTCCTGTTTTTAGTCGTCATGTGGCTGATGGGCTGGGATATGCTGGACTTGAAAGATTGGGTCTGTCGGGCTGGCGGTTTCCTCCGAAATCTGCTGTTCCCGACCAAAGATGCGTTACCAGCGGAAGAAGACGTTCCAGATTTGGAAGAACCAAAAAGAATCGGCTTTTTCTCCAACTTATTCCACAAGGCAGAAGAACAGGAGCAGGAAGCGGAAGCAGTGCAGGCCTCAGAGGCACAAAATACACAGGAATTGGATGCTGGCGAAATCATCGCTGCAACGGATGGGTTAGCGGAAACACCGATACCACCGCAAGAACCGCCCTTACAAGAGCCGTTTCAGATGCAGTATGATGCGGTTGAACCAACGCTTGATGTTGAACCTCCAGAGCCGGAAGAACCGATTTTTGAGCCAGAATCGGAACAGATGCCAAGACAGTTGGATTTGTTTCAGGAACAGGGAATGGAAGCGGTTGTTCCGGAAAATGCGATGCATCTAGAGCCGGAAGAGCCTGCTTATCAGATCCCAAGCCTTTCCCTGTTGAAGCGGAGTAACAACACGGGCAAAAGTCCGGAGATCCAACAGGAATTGGAACGCAATAAAAGAATGCTGGAGGAAACCCTGAAAGATTTCAATGTAGGTGTTTCCATGAAGGATGTTCAGCGTGGGCCATCTGTTACCAGATATGAAGTGCAGCCGAATGCTGGGGTAAAAGTTTCTAAAATTACAGGCTTATCGGATGATATTGCCTTGAATCTTTCTGCCCAGAGCATCCGAATTGAAGCCCCTGTTCCGGGGAAATCAGTCGTAGGGATTGAAGTCCCGAATCGGAAAAAAGATGTGGTAAAACTGCGAGATATTCTCGAATCCGATGCGTTCCAGACTGCAAAAAGTCAGCTGGCGTTTGCAGTTGGAAAGGACATCGCCGGAAATGCGATTATTGGCGACATTGCAAAAATGCCGCATTTGATTATCGCCGGTGCAACAGGTTCTGGTAAATCTGTCTGCACCAATTCCATCATCATGAGCATTCTGTTTCATGCGACACCGGAACAGGTGCGGTTGATTTTGATTGACCCGAAAATTGTAGAATTTCGGGTGTATGAGGACATTCCCCACTTGCTGATTCCGGTTGTCACTGACCCGAAAAAGGCAGCTGGTGCATTGAATTGGGCGGTACAGGAGATGGAACACCGTTACCAGACCTTTGCGGACAACGGGGTACGGGATTTGGCAGACTATAACAAGAAAATCCAGAGTCAGCCCGACGGGCAGACGCTGCCGCAAATTGTCATTGCGATTGATGAGTTGGCAGACTTGATGATGACCGCATCCAAAGAAGTGGAAGATGCCATCTGTCGGCTGGCACAAAAGGCAAGAGCTGCTGGAATGCACTTGATTATTGCAACGCAGCGACCTACTACCGATATTATTACGGGCTTGATTAAAGCGAATATTCCGAGCCGAATTGCCCTGTCTGTCATGTCACAGGTGGACTCTCGAACGATTTTGGATACAGGCGGAGCAGAAAAGCTGTTAGGGCACGGTGATATGCTGTATTTGCCGAATGGTATGCCGAAGCCGATTCGTGTACAGGGCTGTTTTGTTTCCACAGAGGAAATTGAAAAAACAGTGGCATTCGTCAAGCAGCAAGCACAGGCGGCTTATGATGATTCTGCTCTGGTTGGTGTGGAACAGAACATTCCGGTTCTAAAGGGTGAAACGGCAAGTCCGGACGGAAATGCAGATCCTCGACTCGAAGAGGCGATTCAGGCAGTTGTAGAGTTGGGGCAGGCATCCACGTCTTCATTGCAGCGTTATTTGAATGTTGGCTATGCTCGTGCTGCCCGAATGATTGACGAACTGGAAAAGATGGGGATTGTCGGCGGATACAACGGGGCAAAACCTCGAAAAGTGCTGATGACCAAGCAGCAGTATGAAGAACGAAAAATGCGGAATCTGCCGTAAAAGAAACCAAGAGGAGGAACAGCCATTATGGCACAAGGCTTTTTGCCGGTTACGAAAAAGGAATTGCTGGAAACGGGCGTTTCCCAGCCGGATTTTGTCTATGTGGTCGGAGATGCATATGTAGACCACCCCAGTTTCGGGGCTGCAATCATCTCCCGTCTGCTGGAATCACAGGGCTATTCCGTGGCAATGCTGCCGCAGCCGGATTGGAGGAGCACCAAGGACATCATGCGGTTTGGAAAGCCCAAGCTGGCATTTTTGGTGACAGGCGGCAATATTGATTCCATGGTGGCACATTATACCGCTGCCAAGCGAAAACGCAGCCAAGATTCTTATTCCCCCGGCGGAAAAGCCGGACTTCGCCCAGACCGTGCCGTGATTACATATTGCCAGTGCATTCGCCGAGCATATCCGGATGCAGTGATTGCCATCGGTGGACTGGAAGCCTCCTTGCGGCGGTTTGCACACTATGACTACTGGTCGGATACGGTCAGACCGTCTATTTTGGTGGAAAGCGGTGCAGATTTTCTGATGTATGGAATGGGGGAACACTCTATCACAGAGATGGCAGCTCGTCTGCGGGATGGTGAGCCGATTTCTGCCCTGACCGATATTCGAGGGACTTGTTACCTGACAGACCCTGTCAACACCCCGTGGGGAGCGGTGCAGTGCCCAGACTTTGCACAGGTTGCCAGCGATAAAAAGGCATATGCCAAGGCAACCCGTCAGCAGTACGACCAGCAGGATGAAATCTATGGAAAGACGGTCATTCAACGGCATGGGAAACAGATGCTGGTACAAAATCCGCCAGCATTGTCGCTGACACAGGAAGAATTAGATGCCGTGTATCAGCTGCCATTCCAGCGAAAGCCGCACCCGATGTATGATGCACAAGGCGGTGTGCCGGGAATTGCAGAAGTACAGTTTTCCATCGCCCATAATCGGGGCTGTTTCGGATATTGTAATTTCTGTTCCATTGCCCTGCATCAGGGCAGACGTGTCACCTGTCGCAGTGAGGAATCCATTTTAAAAGAGGCAAAGCAGATTACAGAAATGCCCAACTTTAAGGGCTATATTCATGATGTTGGTGGGCCTACGGCAAACTTCCGTGCTCCATCCTGTAAAAAGCAGCTGACAAAGGGACTTTGCAAGGGCAAGAAATGCCTTGCTCCGGAGATTTGTCCGGCAATTCACGCCGACCATTCTGAATATCTGCACATTCTCCGGCAGCTGCGAAAGTTGCCCAAGGTGAAGAAAGTCTTTATCCGTTCCGGCATCCGGTTTGATTATCTGCTTGCCGACCCAGATGACACTTTTTTTCGGGAACTGGTACGGGAACATACCAGCGGTCAGCTGAAAGTTGCTCCGGAACATTGCAGCAATCATGTATTGGATAAGATGGGAAAGCCGCATTTTGAACACTATCAGGCATTTCAAAAGCGGTTCTATGAGATTACCAAGAGCATTGGGAAAGAACAGTATTTAGTCCCTTATCTGATGTCCTCTCATCCGGGCAGCACGTTGCAGGATGCAATTGCACTGGCAGTTTATCTGAAAGAAAATCACATTCATCCGGAGCAGGTACAGGATTTCTACCCAACGCCCGGAACGATTTCCACTTGTATGTATTATACCGAATATGACCCCTATACGATGGAACCCGTCTTTGTTCCGAAAACAGAGCAGGAAAAGGCAATGCAGCGTGCTTTGCTGCAATCGTTCTTGCCGCAGAACCGTCCTTTGGTGCTGGCAGCCCTGCGGAAAGCCGGTAGAATGGATTTGGTTGGAAACGGTGCACATTGCCTGATTCCAGCAGGTTCAGAGCGGAAAGACACCCACGCAAAGAAATCATCAACTCGGCAGCCTGCCACAGCAGCTGCAAGACGAAACGGAGGCACTTCAAAATGGCAGCAACCCAAAAAAGCAAACAACCAGCCGCCAAAAACGGCAAACAGAAAGCCAACCAGCAGAAAGAAAAAATCATTGGGCTGATTGCACTGATTGTCGTTGCCTTTGCAGGCGGTGCAAAAGTGTTCGGCTGTGCACCAGCGGTGGATTCCAATGCGAGTGCAACCGTTTCTTTTCTGGATGTTGGACAGGGGGACAGCGTTCTGATTCAGGCAGCCGGAAAAACCGTCTTGATTGACGGCGGTGAACGAGATCAGGGCAGTGTCGTACTGGACGACCTGAAGAAATATGGTGTTACCACCATTGATTACATGATTGCTTCTCATCCGCATTCTGACCACATCGGCGGATTGGTAGATGTGTTGGAAGATGCAGCGGTTTCTTCTGATTTGACCGTTTCCATGGTGCTGCTGCCGGAAATCCCGGACAAAGACGTGCCGACGACACGTGTCTATGAAGCGTTTTTGGATGGCATTGAAGACAACCACATTGACCCTACCTTTGTATCGGAAAAGCAGACCTTGAATTTAGGCGGCAATACCACACTGGAACTGATTGCTCCGCCAGCCGGAAAAACCTATTCTTCCCTGAATGATTATTCCATGGCAGCATATTTGAATTGTGGCGGAAAAACATTCCTATTTACGGGCGATGCAGAAAAGGACGAAGAAGCCGGCTGGCTGGAAAGCGGCGTATTTGATGGCATGCATGCGGATGTCTTTAAGGCAGGTCACCACGGCAGCCGAACTTCTTCCAGCGAAGCTCTGCTGGAGCAGATTCAACCAACCTATGCAGTGATTTCCTGCGGAACAGATAATTCCTATGGTCATCCGCATGAAGAAGCACTCGACCGTCTTGGCGTTTACTGCGATAAGATTTACCGGACGGATTTAGATGGAACAGTCATCTGTAAGGTAGAGGACGGGGAATTGAAGTGGTCGTTTGATAAGGAGTATGCATCATGATCATCATTGACCGCATCGATGACGGCATTGCCGTTCTGGAAACCGACACGGGAATGCAGACGGTATCAGCAGACCAGATGCCGGAGGGGGCACGGGATGGCGATGTTCTGCAATGGGTTCATGACCACTATGAAGTAGATGCGATTGCAACCGAAGAACGCCGAAACCGGATTTTGGAACGGATGCGAAAACGAAAAAGAGGAAGGGACTAAATGGAAGCAGATGTACTCATCATTGGCGGAGGGGCTGCCGGAACGGTGGCTGCCCTGCTGCTGGAAAAAGCCGGTAAACACTGTATCATCTTAGAAAAAAATGGGCAGATTGGGAGAAAGCTGCGGATTACCGGAAAAGGTCGCTGCAATCTCACCAATGCCTGTGATTTGGATACGCTCATGGCAAATGTGCCGAGAAATCCAAAGTTCTTGTACAGTGCGTTTGCTCGCTGGATGCCGGAAGATGTGATGGCATATTTTGAACAGCTGGGTGTTCCGCTGAAAGTGGAACGGGGTAACCGAGTATTTCCGGTGAGTGACCGAGCAGAAGATATTGTTGCAGCGTTGCAGCGTGCCCTGAAACGGGCAGGAGTTCCCGTTTATCGGGAAACCGTGCAGCAATTGTTACTGCAAGACGGTCGCTGTACTGGCGTACAGACTGCCTCTGGTAAGCAGTATGCTGCAAATTGTGTGCTGCTGGCAGCTGGTGGGGCATCCTATCCGGCAACGGGGTCTACGGGGGACGGCTATACGCTGGCAAAGCAGGCAGGGCATACAATTGTGCCACCGCTGCCAGCACTTGTTCCGTTGGAAGTGCAGGAGAAATGGTGCAGTGACTTGATGGGGCTTTCCTTGCGGAATGTTTCCCTGAAACTGTACAACGGGAAAAAATGCTGCTATGATGCATTGGGAGAGATGTTATTCACACATTTCGGGGTTTCAGGGCCGTTGGTGCTGACAGCAAGTTCCCTGCTGCCGGAGCAGATTCCGAAAGATGGCAGCTGTCGGCTGGAACTGAACCTGAAACCCGGCTTAACACCGGAACAGCTGGACAAACGCATACAGCGAGATTGTACCGCCCACCCCAATCAGGCAATGGGCACGATTTTCCGAGGACTGCTGCCGTTGAAACTTGTTCCCGTTTTTCTGGAAGCGGTTCACATTCCGCCGGAAACCAAGGCGAATGCTCTGACAAAAGAACAACGCCGGATTTTGGTGCAGGGCTTGCAGGCATTTCCACTGCATGTCACTGCAAGACGTTCGCTGAAAGAAGCGATTATTACACGGGGCGGCGTTTCTGTTCGGGAAGTACAGGCGAAAACTATGGCATCCAAATGCTGTGAGGGCTTGTATTTTGCTGGGGAAGTGCTGGACGTGGACGCATACACCGGAGGCTTTAATTTACAGATTGCCTTTTCCACTGCCGCTTGTGCAGCGGATGCCATTGGCAGTTTATGAAAATGATTTCGTGCCGGAGAAACTGCCGGCTTGAAATAGATGGATTTTATTTTTATTGATCGCAGCAGTTCTGCTGCAAGTAAAGGAGAAAAAAGGAGTTCGCTATGAAAACCATGAATGTCGCCATTGACGGCCCTGCCGGAGCGGGTAAGAGTAGTATTGCAAGAGAACTTGCTGCCGAGTTGGGCTTTATCTACGTGGATACAGGGGCACTGTACCGTGCAATTGCCCTGTATATCCAACAGCACAATTTGTGCAACAAACAGGATATTATCCGGCAGCTGCCGAAGATTGATTTGAAAATCAAGTTCATCGGCGGAACACAATGCATTCTGCTCAACGGAGAAGACGTGACAGATGATATTCGGACACCAGAAATTTCCATGCTGGCTTCCAAGGTTTCTGCCATTCCGGAAGTGCGGGATTTTCTCTTTGATTTACAGCAGAAGATTGCAAAAGAACATCATGTCATCATGGATGGCAGAGATATTGGAACGGTGGTACTGCCGGACGCTGACCTGAAAATTTTCCTGACAGCTTCTCCGGAAGAACGTGCCAGCCGGCGGTATCTCGAATTACAGGAAAAACCGGACGCTCCCACCTATGAACAGATTCTGCAAGATATCAAGAAACGGGACTATCAGGACACCCATCGGGAAATTGCTCCGCTGCGGCAGGCAGAAGATGCCGTTCTGATTGACACCACCAACATGGGATTCCATGAAGTTTGTGATGCCCTGCTGGAGCTGATGGAGGAACGTCTGGACTTAGAATAAGGAGGCGTTCAGTTTGTACAACCACATTGTTGCATTTTTTTATCGGCTTGCCTATTACATCGTGCGGTTTGCATTCTTTTTCTATTATGACATTCAATTTGAGGGCAGAGAAAATGCACCGCCCAAAACGGAATCTGCTATCTTTGCCTCGAACCACCGCAGCTATCTAGACCCAGTACTCGTGGCAATGGGTGCACCGCATCCATTCAATTATATTGCCAAAGAAGAGCTGTTCAAGCATAAAGTCTTTGCTCGGTTTATCTGGTTTATGGGAGCGTTTCCGGCAACGTGGAAAGCTGACCCCAACTATGATATGCTATCAGAGGCAGTGAAGCGGCTGGACAATAACCGTCACCTGACAATTTTTCCGGAGGGCACTCGCCATACAGATGGAAAAGTTGGCAGCGGGAAAAGCGGCGTTTGCGTGCTGGCAGCCAAAAGCGGAAAGCCTGTCATTCCTGTGGGTTTGATTTTCAATTCCAACAACCTGCACTTTCGCAGTAAAATCTGTGTTCGGCTGGGAAAGCC
>ERZ791849.313-NODE-313-length-19432-cov-3.69108_pt1 | contig 19432 bp, 22 predicted proteins | sample MGYA00510288_ERZ791849 | MGnify/ENA primary metagenome ERZ791849 (study PRJEB30046, sample SAMN00715262) | human gut metagenome | study: EMG produced TPA metagenomics assembly of the A metagenome-wide association study of gut microbiota in type 2...
AACAGCTTTGTTGTTATAGACAACCGTAGTATGACGATACAGGAAATCATCCATTGCGTCAATACGAGCATCCAAATCATCGAGAGACTGAATCGGTCCAGTGACATCCGGGATATCATCGTCATGGAAGATCTTACGCTTCTTATCAAGCTTCATGATCTTGTCGATGTCAGAAGACGTGTCATAAGCATGATCGCCAAACTGAGACATGCTTCCAACACGATTATTCTGACCTTTCTTGGCTTTCACAACATCTTCAAATGCAGAAGCTGCTTCATCACCAAAGACTTTCATGAACTTCTTGTTGTCCTTCTTACTCAGGAAGACAACATCCACGAGATCATCATCGGACGTGATACTCTCCATGAGTCGATTCAGTTCCGGATTATCCGGAATATCATCCATGTCGATATCAGGAACTGTACCAGTCAGTTCATCCATCATCTCACGAAGATCCAAAGACGGATTCTCGATATACTTCTGGATGAAATCCCAGTTAATCTTCTTGCGATCTTTTCCAACGTATTTCGGAAAGTTCACACCAACGATGTGAATCTTCTTATCGAGAACACGCTGCATGAACTCGTCAGGAGGATAAACGCCATTCGTATATGCTACGAGTTTCATACACACATAGCACTGACGACAAGCTCTGACATACTTGTCAATCTCACGATAACGACGCTTCGCCTTACGCAGTTTCGCAAATTCTGCGTAATACTTCTGACGTGCAATCTTTGTGGCATCATCCAGATTATAGTCATCATTCTCACCATAATCATGAACTGCCACGTGGCTATAAAGAGCAGCATACTCATCGTACTTTGCTCCCTTCGGAAGGTTCACCTTGATTTCCTGATGGGTATACCGACGAACAGAATTCCTCCTCGTCGTTCTGGATTCCTCTTCCATGATCTCTGTCGCATCTTCATCGGATGCCAACACAGGTCTCTTGGATTTGACGTTGAATACTAACGTATCCAATTCTTCATCCATTTGATTCACACTCCTTTACTCAAGTTATTCTGCCTGCTATTGATATAATATATAATCGAATTTATTCCTTGATTTCTTTCATCCGCTTGTCGATATTTGCAAGGCACATTGCCTGAAGCTTTGCAGGAGAGTAATGGAAGTTCTTTGCGTTGAGCTCTTCCTCGCTCAAAACATCCTTAAGCTCCAAGTCATAAACCTTGCACATCTCCTCTGCAAGTTCCTTATCGAACTCATTCATTGCGATATGAAGGTCAAATCGACCGTAACGCTTCACGGCCGGATCCAACTTGTCATAGTAGTTCGTGGTAGCAATGCAGATGGAAACAGGATACATCATGCCGTCCTTTGCCTTAAAGAAGAACGTGGGAGGATTATCAAGGAATGCGAGAACGTTTGCCGTTGCCATTGAATCTTCCTTGGTGCTCTTCTTATCGTCACGAGACTTGCAAACGCAGTCGATATCGTCAATGGAATAGATGACAGGGACGAGCTCGCTGAACGGAGAACGAATTGTTGCTTTCGTCTCAAACGTATTCGGCTGAATCGGAACGATATTGTGGATGCCAAGGTACCGAGCAACTGCCTGACAGAAAGTGCTCTTACCAGTGCCGGGTTCACCGTACAGGATTACCGAGAGCTTCGAAATCATATTGTACTTCTTGTAGAAATACGGGATGTTCGCGACCCAGTTGTCAATGTATTTGATAACCTTGTCCTTGTCTCTCATAACCAGGTTGTCGAAAGACTTAAAGACAGTCTTCCGATCGCGGCCTTCCTGTCCGTCAGGAACGATGAACCAGTCAGAAGAGGATTTCTCACACTCCTTATCATACTTATCCTTCTCAGCAACGAGTTCATCGAAATACTTCTTCCACTTCCTGCCGATAATCCAGAACTCATAACTGAGAGAATTCTCCTTATAAAAGTAGCTACTACGATCGTCATCAGCAGATTTCGGGGTATACACAGAAATCGTGAGATAGAAGTATACCTTCTTGCCAGCCTTCACATAATAGGTGCCGGGAGCAAGCGTATTTTTCGTCATAGTCAGAATCGTCTGACTAACGTCCGCACGGCTGTTTTTCTTACCGCCAGTCTCATAGTCCTCAAGGGTGCGGATATTGTCCTTGAGGCTCGGATCGAGCGCAATCATCTTATTGCAGATGACCTTATAAAAGGCATTGTCGCTGTTGTCCGTAATATAATCCGGATTGTACACACCGGAAATCTTATGGGCTAAATCATTAGAAGCCAGCATGGGTAACTTAGGGGTCACGATGCTGGCTTCTTCTTCGCTGTCTTCTTCGATATCAGCGATGTAAAGATCGAAAATAGTGTCTTCAATGTCTCTAAACTTATTCATTCTAATGCTTCCTTTCATTTGAGAATAGACCTTTCAATCTATCATATAGTCGACAGTTATTTACTTTTTCATCATCTAACAATCGGCTAAGGAACTAAGATTTTCACAATCTGACTTTTCTTTAATAGATTCTCCTTTGGTTTTTCGATGTGTGTTTTTTCAAAATTAGATGACTCCATGTAGCTTTGATATAACTACATGGAGTCATCTAACTGTTTTTATGCGTGTTCCAATTCCTGTACAGGAACTTTCTGAGGAAGTGAGAAGCCATCAACTGCGATGTAGACAAACGACGGAGTCAGTTTATTCAGCATCTCTGCACTGAACTTCCGGCTATCAATAGCCTTTGCTTCAAACTTATCGAGAATAGAGGTATCTCCATCGAAATCAAAGTAATCGCTGTAATCCTCAATGAACTTACGGTAGTTCCCATAGATGAGGTTAAACGGAATCACAATGTTATCCGAGAAGTGTACCATCTGATGAAGTGACTTTGAGAGAGGGATCAGGCCAACCTCATTCTGATAATGAAGCTTCATCACTTCATCGGCAATGAAGTAATCATTCAGAGGAATGCCATCCTTCTGGAATCGGTTCACTACGACATTTGTGATATCGTACAGGGTAAACGGTTCGTGATGAATCTCAATACGAACACGGCTTCCATTCCCGTTCTCAACGTTATTGAAGAAAGCACAATGATTCATGTCAACGTACTCCTTCAAATACGAAATGTAATCTCGATATTCCATAGAAGACCGGATAAGGCGTTCGCAGCGCTTAATGAACTTCGTTTTATCTTTCGAATTATTAAACGTCACGGTATATTCCATATCTTCCGGTGCTTGGAACGTCTTCTTACGAATACGATCAATACCAGTCATGTAACACAGCTCCTTTCTTATAGAGCTGTTCCAAGGCTTACTTCCGCAGATAGTCTTTATACTCGGCAACATAAGCTGCTGCTTCGTCAAACGTCGCATCGCACCATTCAGAATCTGGATCATAACCTTCCGGTGCATACTCATCAAGTCTAGGCTGAGCAGGATCTCTGAGAAGTTTCCAGAAATTATCGTATGCTAAACCTAAGAGAGCTTCTTGATACTTCGGTTTAAGAATCCAAGGATTTGGCCACGAAATATCTGCGAGCTCTCCATTGATGAGCTGAACACCATTAAAGATATCCGTATTCGACTCAATCTGAAGACGCTCGCTATTGGTAGAAAGAATCGAAACTCCGCTCATTCCATTTGTAGCTTCATCCGTAAGATGCATGACACCAGCATCGTCATAGACTCGTGTCTTATAATCAAAATATTCCAGGAGTCTGCCGCGATTATTATTTGCAAACTCCACCCATTCCGATTTCGACATTTTTGAGACGACTTCGTAAAAGCATTTCATATTATGCATCTCTACGAATTCGTCTCTCATTTCTTTGCTGTTGGTATATGCATAAAGAGGGTGAACATCTCGCATATTATTCCCAGTCTCAATAGCTCGTCTTACTGTATCATCATCTTGACTGAGATAAAATTTATAGACTTTCAAGGGATACACTTCCTTTCTTTAGTAGGGGCGCATAAATTCGAGCATAGCAAGTAAGAAGATTTGGATGAAGGTGTTCTCCATTTCCATACCCAAGAGGAGTCAAGCCGTATGTTTCCATATCGCCAAACGGTGACGGATCATCAGCTCCTTTGACATCGTAATAGTAGGTATAACGAAGAATATCCAATGATACTTGATATTTCTGCTTCAGCATATCATATGGGTAGACAGAATTATCCAACAACTTGTCTATTATGAAATCATATGCTGCTCCATATAAATCATATGCTTCTGCACTGGTGCAGTACATATATCCTTTCTTCCCACAATAAGAAAATTCATCAATTTCTTGAAGTTTGAATTCAGAATATTGATGCATCTTCAAAAGCTCTTTATATTCTTTCTTAGACATCTTCTTATGGTAGGTAGAAAAGAGCTCCATGTTATGGAGTTCTTCAAATTGCCTTGCCAATGCCTTCCGGTTTGTAAAAGCATAGAAGTAAATGATATACCCGTCACGTTTCACAGATTGCAATTTCTCAAGACCAGATTCGATAAAATAAAAGGCTCTTCTTGATTCCTCTGGAAGAGTCTTTGAAAAATCATCTGGAAGTTGAAGATAGTACCGATATACTTTCACAATATCACATCCTTATACAATTCCATCAGTACCTCAAAATCATTTCGTTTGGTTCGTGCTAAAATCATTCGTTCACTTAGGTCAGTTTGATCAGACAGGTAACTATTGTAAACGAAATACATGAGAGACGCAAGTGCATCTCGATACGAATTCTTTACAGCCATTCCATGATTCACGGAAACAAGTTTGAATATTTCCGTTTCAAATAAGAACGATTCTCTTGCACGAATGTGGTTTAATTCTTTTTGTGTGACGACAAATTTAAATGGAATCGGGTAGCCATTCTGGTCTTTTCCATATCCTTCGAACTCCATTAAGATTGCCGTCATATATTCAAACGAAATACTTTCAAACTCTCCCTTCGTAATAACTCGTTTGAATATTTTATAATGCTTCATATTCCTGGTTTCTCTAAATTTCTTCACCAATTCTTTATTGGTAGAATAGCCATAAATATTTGGCTCATCTTGATCAATGAGATAGATTAACCAAATTTTCATGTATTCTTGGTCCATAATAATCACCCTCCTTTCTATCCATCTATCAATATAATATATAAATATGAGTCTGAATGAAAATTCTTTTCTCAAAAGCACCCTAGTAGCTATGAAAAACTACTAGGGTGCTTTCAATTACTTATGGTTCTCACCAACAGAGGACTCAATCAATGCCTTCAGTGCAGTATCAAGATCTTTAAACTTATCAATCAGATACTGCTTCTCTTCATCAGTCAGAGACTTCTCAAGATCATTTCGTACATCATTGAATACTTGTGCCTTCTGCTCAGCAGTCAGCTTACCATCCGGATTCGCTTTCTTCAGGTCGTTGACCACACTCTGATTCATTGCTTGAACCAGCTTATTGACAAGAGCCTGAATCGTCTTCATGGTCTGAGCATCAACGTCGATTCCGAGCTTCTTTGAAAGAAGCAGAAGAACCTTTGATGCAATGATACCAACGAAAACAAGAACGACGGAAATGAGAGTAACGAGGACAGTCCAAACGTCACTGCCCAGCATGGTGATAATCGTTTCCATAGATATTTCTCCTTTCTTATGGTGGAACCGTTAATATTACGTTTTTGCTGAGAAACTATTCTTAAGACAGAATTCTAAACTTCATCAATGCCGGAGGAAAATAATATGAATAAACTTGTATTCGTTCTTCTCGGAAAAACTGGTAGTGGAAAATCCACAATTCTCAACATGATCCGAGAGGTAAAAGGAAAAGAAATCGAAAAACTCCCAAGTTACACAACTCGTCCCATGAGAAGCAATGAAAAGAATTCTGATGAATACTTCTTCATTACGGATGGCCAATTCGAACTGATGATTCAGCATGACCTCCTCATGGAACATAGAAAATACACTCAGGCACAGGGTGATGTATGGAAATATGGTACAGGATTTCCTGAATCAAATTATTCCATTACAACCATGACACCGGATGTGATCCCAACCTGCATGGCAGTTCCTGGAATTACAGTCTATCCCATTTACATCTCCATCGACAGTGGTATTCGCTATAAGAGACTTGAGATGCGTGAAATGCATCTTGAGAATCCGAACTTCGAAGAGTTTAAGCGAAGATTCCAATCTGACGAGGAGAGATATACTCAAAAAGTATTATATGATGCTGGAATCCGTCCTGAAAATACTTTCAATAACGATGGGTATGCATTTAATACTACACGCAATATCATTCTATATATGGATGATATCATTGATACTGATCGAAAAGAGAGGATGAAAGAATATGCCAACCACTAATATTCATGGTTATGATTGTCCGCTCGGCTGCTGCTCTGCAAATGAGGTATATAAGCAGTTCTGCTCTGATAAGCAGACTACAGAAACTTGCAGCCACTGTGACAATGCAACGTTCGAAAACGGAATCTACACATGCAAGATTCTGGTAAAAGATACTGAATTACGAGGTGAAAGCGAATGATTATCAAAAAGGTAAGAGCTTGTGGTTTTCAGCGTTTGTTTGAAGGCTACAAGGATGCAGCAAAGCTGAATAAGTCCGGATTTGGCTCCGACTTTGGCAAGTATGTCCAGCATGCAATGCTCAGCATTGAGATGGAAGATATTACTACCATGGAGAAGTTCTATCTGAAAACCTTCTGCTCAGAACTTCGCGAGCTGGACATGAAGTTTGAGAATTTCGTCAATAAAGAGAAGCAGATGGACGTTCATCAGAAGCTGGATGCTATTCTGTCTATCCATGGCGAAATGATTCACGACTCAGACATCGACGCTAATAAGTGTAATGTCAATAATGTACTGCCCGTTGGCTGCATGAAGCATCATGTCCTGGCTATCTTCAATGGCTCTGCTATCATGGCAGTTACTGGTGCAGTCATCAATGAAGTCTTCACGACCACTGATAACGAAAAGCATACTTCAAAGACTTGGACCGAGTATGCCGGTGATGAAGCTGTTGAATCCAACTGTGCTGGTCGATTCGTACAGAACTTCTATGCGTATATGCTTTCTCACATGAAGGCTGTTGATGCAGTCTCGATGTTTGAAGCAAAGAAGAACTTCTTTGACTACTCCGATGCTATCTGCAATATCGCATACGTCAATACTCCATTTGGCCAGCTGAACTTCCTCGGAACCGATCCGAAAAACCTTGCTCTTCAGGTTGATCGTATCAAAGCTTCTCAGGAATCGTCTCCGTATGTTTTCCCGGAAGATATCACGATCGGTTTTGTATTCAACACGACATTTGATCTCTTCTCTCAGATTTTCTTCGGAGCACGGGATTCTTGGAAAGTCGTAGAGTACGAGAATCTGAATCTCGTTTATAAGAAGGAAAACGTCAATGTCAGTGATGATATCATCACGAAGTACAATGCACGTATTTCCAGTGCGATCAACTACATCAACTCGTTTAAGGTTGAACTGGATTCCTCTCAGACCGTTGATCTGAATAAGTTCAACTTCATCTTCAACGGTACTCCGATCACTTACACCGTGCAAATGTCCATGGCAAAAGTGAAGGATTTCGTTGCAACTCCTTTCCAGGACGAGGAAATCGAAGCTCTCAAGAACGACATCAATATCTATCTTCAGATCGTTGAATCTGTGGTAGGCTGATAAATTAGATACGGTATGACACAATTCTAAATGTCATACCGTATCTTTTTCACAAAGGAGATCCTATCATGAACAAACGAATTTGGCCACATGCCTTGGTCGTCCTTATCGTATATCTTATCATCTTCGGGTATGGTTTTATGAAAGTAAATGCAGTTAGTGTGAGTATCCCTTTTCTGAAAAGTGCTGTCAAAGATTCCGAATCTCTTACTATGCGTGATGTAGAGAGTATTCGAGATTCTATGACAGATGAAGAATTCTATCAAGTCTGGCTAACAGCCTTAAAAGAAGATGAGGTGTCTCGTCTTACGAAACCCTCATCGAATTATAGTCGCAATCAGATGAATGAGACTTTCGTATCGTATTATGAATTATATGATACGATTTATCCTGATAGCGCATGTCTAAAGAAATACTATAGCCTTTACTGGATCACAATCAAAGTCATCTACGAACACACTGAATACGGAGATACCATGAATTATCTCAATGAGCTTGGTATTGATAGTGCTGTAATAAATGACTTTGTGATTGATGAGCTCTTAAAAGCAGATCAAAATGTGAGCTATTACAAAGCGCATTATGGAATCCATAAAGAAATCATATTAGCGTCTTTTACTCCATTTGAAATTGGAAGCACTCAATCTCTTAGTGTTGTAACGACAGATGTTACCTATAAGGATATGAAGGTTGGAGTTGCCTTCTCCAAAGAATATGAAGAAGTTATTAGTGATTTTATTCGGATGGAAGAGAATTATAATAAAACGAATCCTATGAAGATTTTAAGAGCAATTGGTGTCATCGAAGACAATTAAAAACCGGCGACTCAGTTTACTGAAATAGTAGCTGAGTCGCCGGGAAAAAGAGAAACCGAAAAAGCGTCACAATGCAGAGAAAGTCTTTCTATGGTACTCCCATAAGACTTTGTTCTAGCAATAAAAGACCACCTATAGCTTGCGGCACTATAGGTGGTCTTTTGGCAGAATGAAGCTTGGGTTTGTTTCGAAAACGGTTGGTGTGAAAACGAAAATGAAAATGAAATGCGTGGTATGAAATGTAGAAAAAAGGATAATACCTGTGCTACATTACTTGATACGATGAGCATATGTAGCTCTCTGCTTCATCGCTATCATTTTGTTATAGGATTAAAAATACAGCCAGCCGGCTATCACAAAGACAAACCGGCTGGCTGTATCACCTTCCCACGACAAAAGGTTCACCCTTCTTTTGTCGCTTTCCCCTAAAAGCTCTTACGTTGCATGAGCGTCTACGAGCGGCAAAGCAAAAACGTTCGCAACCTCAAGTAGGAGCTAATATAATGTTTTTAGATTCATTTATATATTATATATTAGACTAGGGAAATTACTTAGTCAAGAATCTCACATAAGGAAGGTACGCAAAATCATGGCCAAGAAAAAGAAAAGCAAAGGAAGTAAGAAATGGGGGTATGAAGTAAATTGGCACGACGAACTCTTCTGGGACGATGGAAAGGAGAAGAATGCAAAACGCCTTAAGAAGGGAATCAATCAGTATAAGAGCGCTCTGGATCGAAATATTGATTCCATCCTCGATGAGATTGAGTATACTCGGATGAGACTCTTTGAAGTCGATAAACGAGTTGATCGAAAACATCGTACCGTGATCAACGGGAAAGAGAAGGAATTCTATTATTCCATCCAGGGCATCAAGGAAAGGAAAAAGATCAGTGAGAAATGGACGAAAATCGGATTCCTGGATACAGTCATGGCCGTACTGGGTGCAGTGATCCCGATTGTAAAAACAATCGCTTTGAAGATTGCCGAGGTCATTGGAATCTTCTTAAGAACTTCCTATGTGAAAGAAGTTTTGCCCGTCAATTTTATCATGAAACTCGTAAAGGTACATGATCTTGCACTCTGTGTCTAACGAGTAAGAAAGAAAGGATGTGAGTACCGAGTGTGTATGGTGTAATTTCCACAGGTGGAAAGCTTCTTGCAATAAGCGACGATCTTGATCATATCAATAGCTTCGTTGTGAAAAACAAGAAGTTTATCAGTGGGATTGTGAAAGTAAGAAAAAAGGAACTAGCAGCATCCGATAGAGCAGATTTAATTTTGGTTCGATATGGGGAAGACTATATTCCGTCGAAATATTATACTGCTCTTGAAGATGTGTCTAGTCAGCGTAATTATGATATTAAGTACGCTAGAGATGTCCTCTTAAACATCTTGGAATATTCGGATCTCTCTGATAAAAAGAAAAAGCATATAGAGAAAGCAATTTTGATTTTAGAGGACGAGATAGATCCAGAGGAAGCCCCAACGATTGACACGATGGAAGAGCTTCTCTCTATGGAGACCGATTACCAAGAAAAGATTACTTAAGAATGGAGGTGAAGTAGTTGAAAGTCTACCTATTCTATCTGAAGCCAAAGATGATAACGTTTTCCAACGGAACTTTAAGCGGACCTCTTCCTGTAAAACTGAATCAACTGGAGTTTATGAATATAACGGATACTGCCAGATTGTATGCATATACCGATGATAAGGCTCTTGCAGACTCGTTCAGAGAATTACGAGACATGACAAAATTTAACTTCGTAAAAACGAAGATGAGCCATGAGATGTATATGAGCATCTGTGCAAAGTATCCTAGGGAGTATCTCCAGGTTGGAAGATTCTATGCAAGAGATCAAGAAGATCCAACGAGAAGAGTTCCTACAACGGTGACATGTACGTCTGGAGAAGAAGAGACTACTATGATGATGGCTGATTCGGTTTGGGAATATGCGATTGATCCGAGCAATGACCCAAGTCTACTTAGACAGGAATACCGAGATGCTCTTCAGAGTCTTCTTTACAACGACGCATATTCTTTCTATAAGAAAAAGAAAGGATTCATGCTTTACGAACCAGACTATGATTCAACCTATAATTCCTATGGTCCTGCGTGCAATCTCATCTTAGAAGAATTCAGAGACGGGTATGCATTTGACGAAATGGCTCTATTCGTAAGATACTACGGAGGAACCTTTAAGCAATAAAAAGAAGGAGTGCCTAAATCATCAAGGCACTCCTTCTTTTTTATAAGAATCTATCTAAAATCTTTTGAGGAAACTCAATATAATATGAAACTAGAGCGTTTTCATACGTTCTCATTTCATCCTCATAGATACTTCCATTCATTACGATCCCATATGTTTCCGAAGAATTTTCTGTATCATCAAACAGTCCAACATCTGTTCTTAAGATACTTCCTTCCGTAACAGGAATAGAATCTGGAATTGCTAAAATCAAATCACCAGAGAAAGATTGATCTGGCTGGTTTAGAATATTTACATAGAAGTATCCATAGTATGGATGAGAATAAGACGCAATGATACTTTGATTAGAAGCATTGATTTTGGAATGAATCTGAATCGTAGCTCCCTTTAACAGAATGAGATATCGAGACAGATTAAATCCATAAGAAGACTCTGAATTTGAAATAATATTAAAGAGCTTCACACCCTCTTGATAGAGAGAGTCAAGATCTGAAATTTGCTGAGAATCTGGATAGACTTCTTTATAGAGACGATAAAACTTACTGAAAGTATCTACAACCGATGCATAATCATTTTCTTCATCAAGAGTAGATAATTCGTCTTTCAATAGCGAAGTCCAGACCTCATTAAATTTTTTCTCACCAAATTGACGAAAATATGCTTTTTCTTTGTCTGTAACCATCTGACGATCTGAATAGTCTGACACAATCGACATCGTCGTGTCATGATAAGATGCATCTGTTACGAGACCAAATTCTTTTGTGTAGTTTACGTTAACCGATAAGAGAATGGCGGCCAGGGGAATGAATAGAACTGATAAAAACGCTTTCATAATTAATCACCTCGATGCGTTTTCCGAGAAACAGCTAATTAACCAATTGTGTCCTAGATATTCTGGGACTTTAAATTTTTAATGTAAAGGAGAATACATTATGACTTATAATGATTTACGTCGTAGTATTTATGAGTCGTATCAGAGTGGTGAAATTTCTGGTCCCCAGGCCACTCAGATGCTGGAAAAGGTCATGGATATCGAGGGCGATCACATTGTTGCCGAGTATGAAGCTCTGGAGAGCACCTTTATGGGTGTTGCCATGGAAGCTGCTAACGGCTACATGGATTTCACCGATTTCCAGGAGCAGGCTCAGGTGTATACTGAGGGCGTCAAGGAAATCTGGACTAAGTTCCTTGATTGGGTCAAGGGCATCATTTCTGCAATCTTCGGCATCGAATTCAAGGGTAACCCGACAATCGAAGTGAGTAATGATAAAGTGAGTCTCTATAAGAAATTCACAGAATTCTGCAAAAAAATCACAAATGGCAAAGCAGATGAAGGCGTTATTGGCGGCATTGTTGGCCTCGCTGCGGCTGCAGGCGCATCTATTTTTGGCACACACAGAGTAAAAATGAAGCTCAATAACTTCAAAAAGATTCAAGACGATGCTCTCGATGCCGGCAAAGATGTTGTGACATATATGGCCGACCATGCAGATGATGAGACCGTTAAGAAAATCGGTGCGCGTGGCCAGCGTGCACTTGAAAAAATTTTTAACGCTGTCAAAAATGATAAAAAGGGCGTCATCGGACGAATCCAGAAATTCTTCGGTAGTAAGGTTGATATCACGAAAGAAAACATTGATAAAGTCACAGTTCCTGCTCCTGAAGTCACAGAAGAGCAGAAAAAGAAGGAAGCTGAAGAAGCTGAAGAGTAGTATGCTTTCCAACATGGCGCATGGGATCCTAACGAGCATGAATATTCAAGCGCACACTCCGATTTTGCGTCCGGTAACATCCTGTCCGAGTCTTCCAGCTGGGATGATATCTTCGCCTACATGGACATCTAATTTGGAGTACTCCAATTTTCCAAAAACTAAGAGAGATTACGTGAGATTATCCGTAATCTCTCTTTTTGCTCAATATACCCCTTAAAAACAATAGGGTAAGTCACTTATTTAGCTAAATAAATAACGAAAGAAAGGAGATAGATATGGATATTTCACGTTTTCTCACAGATGCTGACTACGTCTGTGAAAACACAATGGAAGATTCCCTTGTCTATAAGACGTTTAATCAAGCAAATGGCGTTGTAGATAAAATCGTCAAGTATTTATCCTCTGGCGTTCCGCTTGATAAATCTTACATTGAAGATCAGTATGCGATCATTCGTCGTGGCGCTGGTATTTCCCCTCTATCTCAGAAAGTACTGGAAGCATTTAACAATGGCGATATCGAAATTATCTGGAATAATACAGAGAAGGTCGGTGTTGCCATGCCTTTCATCGTACGTAGGAAAAGTGATGGTAAGATCGTTTCTACTATCTTTATCAATGCGTTTGCAACGATTAAAGATGATTCCATTCTTGTCATTCCTGCAAAACAGCTCTACGGCCTGATGGAGGGTGCATACATCGCTCTGAAACTTCAAACCGATCCGGTAAAGGTTATGAAAAATGCAGAGCTGATGATGACGACTGCTTCCGTCTATACTGAGATGATGGCAAGAATCCTGAATAAGGAATATGCTCTCACTCTGGATAAGGTTCTTTATGATAAAGTGTGCTACTGTATCAAGAGATTCTATCTGGAATGTGTATGGGAGTATCCTAATACGGGTCTTGTCTCAAATTATGCATCCAGCGATCTGAAGTATATTCAGCAGTTTGATTTGGATGCACTTGATGCCACTTATTCTAAGATGGAGATTAAAACGATTGCAAATCTCTTGGAATTTGTAAAATCTCTGTCTCCTCGAATGAGTGATCTGAATCTGAGATATTATATCGAACGATTCATCAAGACCTACCACGGGTCATCTATCTTAAGTATTGATTATCTTCCTTATGTATTCTTTGTGATCACGAACGTCGTCATGAGCACATTCCTGGTGAGTCAGACGGCTTTAAACGATATCATAAAGAACACGAAGAATATCAATCGGTTATACAGTGAACTCGCTCGTGTGATGTAAACTCAAACGAAAGGTGGTAAATTAAACTATGGCAAATGCCTTAATGGGTGTGCTGTATAAAAAGACGTTCGATTCTTCCGGTAACGTCAACGGCAAGATCCCGTTCCTGCCTCGTACCCTGAGCAATCTCGTTATCATGAACGGTACTGGTACTACGCTGGCTTCCAAAATCACCAGCATGGATACTGCTACCAGCAAAGCTCAGTCTACAGCAAACACTGCCAACTCCACAGCAAATGCAGCTAAGACAGCAGCAGATGCAGCTACTAAGACTGCAAATACTGCTAAGAGTACTGCTGACACAGCGCTGACTAACTCCAAGACTGCATTGGACAATGCTACAACAGCAAAGGATTCAGCAAGTGCAGCGTCTAATGCAGCATCCAATGCAGTTACAACTGCAAATGCCGCTAAGACAGTAGCGGAATCAGCGAAGACTCTTGCTAATACTGCAAATAATACTGCTAACTCTGCTAAGAGTATCGCAGCCGAAGCAAAATCTTATGCCACTGCTGCATCTGAAAGCTTCAAAACTTTCGCGTCCATGGCAGATTACAACACAGCTTGGGCTGGTGGTAATGTCAAGTCTACCGTTATGTGTCTGATCAAGGGTGCATAAAAAATCCAGTTGTATTTTAAAATAATAATTAGCATACATAAAAGTAATTATGTATGCTAATTATTTTTCATCATATCTCTCATATATCTAATTCGCTGGCTAATCGTTATCTTAGTCATGCCCGTATCGCCCCGGGGCAGATTGCTACGTCATACTGACCAATTCGTAGTAAAAAATAATTCTGACTGAAGGGGGGAAAAGATATGGTCATCTAATAAATACATGAATAGAAAGTGAATAAGAAGAAAGAAAATAGAGAGAGAAAGAAGAAAAAGAAATTAGAATAGATGAAAGAAAAGAAAAAGAAGTGAGTCGCGAATGCATGTCAGGCCGCGGCGATTTTTGACTCGGCGTCATGTTCAAGCGCCCGAGTCTTTTTTACCCCAATTTTTGAAAATTTTTGGTAGAAGTTGATTCCGAATTTTTAGATTCGATCAATTTCTACCAAATTTTACCCCAAAATAGATGAAAAAATTCAAAAAATAGAAGTGAAATTTTTATGATTTTTACTTACCCTTAGAACTTTATTGATTTCTCTATTTTTCTCTTTAAACATTTTAACGTTTTTTCATATATCTCAACCTATAATAATTAATATAACTAGCAATCTATGAAAAAATGATGAAATGTTTTTAAAAATTTTTTGAGAGGCGAAATATATAATATAAAATATATAAAATAAGTGAGTATAGATTTCTTCTTCTACGTAAAAATAATCTATAAAGATAAAAGGTGAAATCTATGAAGAAAAAATATGAAGGAGTAGTAATAGCAGATATTCATTTTGGATCTACTAATATTACTCATCTAAAAATAGAATTAGAAGAAGTTTTTCTTCAATATATAGAATCTATGGATCAATTAAACTTCATTATCTTTGATGGAGATTATTTTGATAAAAGACTTTCATTAAATGATGATTCAGTTTCTTATGCAATTGAATTTATGAATCAAGTGATAGAAATTGCAAAGAGACATACGAATCCAGATTATGGAGAATTCTGTCCAATTCGGATTATCTATGGTACAGAATCTCATGAATCAAATCAATATGGAATTTTTGATGTCTATAAAGACAGAAAAGATATTGACTTCAGAATCATAAAATCAGTTTCTGATGAAGAACTTCTACCAGATATGCATGTATTATATCTTCCAGAAGAATATATGGTATCAAAAGAAGATTTTTATAAAGATTACCTGTATTCTGAAAATTCTTATGACTATATTTTTGGCCATGGAGTAATCAACGATATCATGGTATCTATCAAATCTTCTAATGAGAGCAGTAGTAGAAAGAAAGTTCCAGTATTTTCATCAGAAGAATTGATGGATGCTTGTAATGGAGAAGTCTATTTTGGTCACTATCATATTCACTCTACAATTCGTGATACCGTTCATTACGTAGGGAGCTACAGTAGGTGGCAGTTTGGTGAAGAAGAGCAAAAAGGCTTTTATCATCTCACGTTTACTCCTAGTAAGTCTAGGTATGAAAACGAATTTATTGTGAATGAACTTGCTCCAAAATTTAATACCATTCAGTTTTCGAAAGGAAGTAATATTTACTCTTCTCAAGAAGAGTTGATAGATACTCTTGGTAGAATGGATTCTGTCAATCAAGATCTTGGCGTTGAGCATACTCGATATGTATTCAATATCCCAGAAGATTATCAAGAAGATACAGCTTTTACAAAAATTATTGGAGAGCGATATAAGAATAATCCATCCGTTAAAATTGCAGTGAAGAATTTGAAAGCTTCTTCTCAGTATAAAGCGGATAAAGAAGTTTTGACTGCAATGAAGAATAAGTATGGATTTATCTTTGATGATAATCTATCTACAGAAGATAAAGTAAGTTATTTCATCAAAGATGAGTATGGGAAAGAAATTGCTCCGGAAGATGTGAAGCGATATCTTAATTCCCAATAAATTACTACAGTAACATTTTGATAGGGTCGAAGGTTTCCATAACTTCAATCTATCTATGTCCTACCATCAGTAAATAACCCCAGTGTAGTTTCCATCATGCTACACTGGGGTTATTTCTGTTTTGACTATATACTAATTTTAATAGAAAGGAGAAATCGTAATCCATGAAAAATATTTCAGTATTTGATGATTCATCTACTCAGATTTCAGATGATGAATTGAATGAATATTCTGTAGGTGCAATGCTTCCTACGATTGATCTAAGTGGCAGTTGTGGAAAGCATGAATATGATAAAGTAACCGTAGACGATCTGATTCGAAGAACGAATGAACTTGCTAACCAGAGTTTGAATTTTACTCTGGAATCAAAACTGGATCGTAGTAAAGTCGCTTTGTCTGACTATGGAATTCCTGAATTAAAGAAGTATCCTATGCCGGATAAAAAACATGTACTTCTTGCAATTCAGATGTTTAACCGTGTTGACAAACAGCACGAAAAACAACTAGCTAAGGCAATCTTCGAGAAAATGAAAGAGTACTCTATTACTATAGACGTAATTGGAGAAAAGAACCGCTTGAAGAAATATATCAAAGGAGATGAGTTAAAAATGGAAAGTACGAATCTTGTGGATTCCATGTTTAAAGGTTTCTTTGAATCCGATGCGAATAATGATGATTCCAATGAGAAGACTCCTGATCCGATCAAGCACATCGTTGTTGCACTTGAGGGTAAGGGTTACCGTGTGAAGTATTCTTCTCCCGGTTATATGGATTCTCATTTCAAGAGAGATCGGAATAAGGACGGCGTCATCAACGGTAAGACGGCATCGTCTGCACGTATCGTCTTTTCAAAGGATTATCGCTTCAATACGACTCCGAAGTATTGGGAGTGGAAGGTTCTCGATAATGGCTTCAAAGCTCTGTATGTGAAGCCTATGAGTGAGAATGATGATCCTAACCAGATGAGCAAGTGGAAGCAGAAGTATATGGATTCTCTTGAGATGTGGGTAAAGAATCTTCCCATGGCTGGCACAGCTGATAAGGAAGACCACAAAGAGGATAAGCATTTCTCTGCGTCGTAATTTATCCGGATACCGAATACAATTTGTTAGCGAAGAATTCGTTTGTGGAAACTTTTATTATCCTTGGACTTATGCATTCGATGTATAAGTTATTCATTTGAGACTGGTGTCGGTATCCCAGAGGTAGAATGACTGATAGTACGAGTCATATAAGCGACCTTTGCGTCACTGATTTAAATGACTATCGCCTTCTCTTGTACTCAATGGCGGTTATGGCTGAAGAAAGAAATTCAGTTCGCCAGGAGGCCGTTATCCTCTGAGAATTGAAGTACGTCATTTATTTCTAGACATGAAAATGACCATAGACAGTTTCTTTCGATTCTGTCTATGGTCATTTTATTATAAGACTACGTACTGAGACATATTTGCTTTGCAAGTTTTCCAGCTATAGAAAAGCTTTGTAAAGGTTTTGTCGAAGTTGTCTCCATTGATGATAATATATTCATCCTGAATTCTTTTTGGAATGGAATTGTGATCAGAAAGAATCCACTTTTTATCAGAGAAATATTTATCAGCATACTCGATCAGAGCAACTGCTGTCTGATATTTTCCGCTCAAGATTTCTAGGAGAAGATTTCCATCCGTTGTATTTGAGAACTGACGGATTATCTGAGGAGTCTTGAGACACACCTGAAATCTAAGACGATTCTCGCAGAGTTTTAATTCTTTCTTTTTCACGGGAGTCAGTTTATTATCTTCAAGGAAATTATTATATTTCTTTGCAAGCTTTTTCAAATGGACGAGCCGAATTGATACGATATCATCGTCCCATTGGTCGTTCCAATTATATCCTTTTTCATTGGAAACTTGCTTGGAGCTTGCTTCTATAGCAACTCTTCTGAAAAGCTCCAGATAGAATTCTGGATGCCCATTGACATAGAAGTCTTGAGAGCAAATCACATTTTTCAGAAGCCATTGATCTTTTGGTTTATCTTCCGAATCGTCGGATGAATAGTATCCGATGTATTTCAAGAAGTCCATTAATTCCACGTAAGGAGCAGCTGAGTCTTCATACGTGGAATCATTTATTCCATGCAAAATCGAATTTGCACCGAAAAGATTATAAGGATTGATATCGGTTAATTTGATGGTGAATCGTTCAAATCCGCCTTCATCAAGAGTATTTCCAAAACTCATGAAGAAGGATAATTTTGATACGTAGTATGTCAAGAATCCATCTTCCTTTATGGTATGATGGACTTGCTTTATCTGATACTTGTCTTCCCCATCAAACGTATCAATCTTATGAATTACCTGATTGAACCTATAAATGAAATTTGAGTTTCGTGGATAGCAGATTAGATCAAATCCAGTTACTGTGGATCGAATCTTTTCTTCAATAGTTGGGCGTTTCATATATACCTCCTTAATCTACCATTCATGTCCTTAACTACTTAATGGTTTGATAATGGATAAGTTTTTAGTTCTCGTTTTTAATGATATATTATACTTAAGACGTAAAGCAATCCCATGAATGATTGGAGGTATAATTATGGTTGATACGTCTAAGGTCGTCCTTGCAACTTCGTCTACTGCGGCAATTGCAGGTTCCGTGTATGTGGGATCTACGATTGCCTTGGAGAACACTCCCAAGTTTCATCGGAAGCAGCGTAAGATGCTGAAGAAGGTTCAGGTAGCATCCGCTGCTACCATGGCGGTTTCGTCGATCGTTACGGTCACCGTGGCAAGCATCGACTCGCAGCTCATGGATAACATGGAAATCCAGGATTAAAGGAGGTATTGATATGGATGTCTAGTCAAAAGAAGCAAGCAAAAGAATTCTTCGGGAAGAACTATGATGACTTCACACTCAAAGACGTATTCGATTTTTCAGTCGGTCGTCTTGAGTATGAAGACGATCATCCCGAAGAGAAGTCCAAATCGCACAAGGGAAAGAAGCGTAATAAAAAATCAGCTTCATAACTTGTAAGTAAAACTGGAATAGCATTAAGCTGTTCAAATATAATAAGTAAGGAGATATAAAGTATGTCTAAGGAAATTCTGTCCGTGGCTGAAGTTCTCAATAACATTAAGCCTAATCCTGAAGTGAAGGAGAACGGCAAGCGCAATCTGGCTCGTTTCAGCCAGAAGTCTTTCAACGATCTGATGCGCGCTATGCTGAATGATACGGACTTCACTACCAAGGTCGCTCTGACCT
>ERZ791849.329-NODE-329-length-18859-cov-184.934_pt1 | contig 18859 bp, 18 predicted proteins | sample MGYA00510288_ERZ791849 | MGnify/ENA primary metagenome ERZ791849 (study PRJEB30046, sample SAMN00715262) | human gut metagenome | study: EMG produced TPA metagenomics assembly of the A metagenome-wide association study of gut microbiota in type 2...
TACAGTCTGTTCCATTCTATTTCAATTAAACGTTCAACTTTGCCGCCAAAGTTACGCTTTTTTCTCGAAACCACCAAGCAATTAACAAGAAATCTGCAACTTATCATCAAATAACCACAAAACCAGCACTTCAATAATCCTATCCACCTTTAGCAAGGCGGTCCCATCCCGCAAAACATGGCGAGGGCTTTGATGCCCCGCCAACCTTATAGCGTAGCGGTTCCGAGCACCGAGTAGGGCGGTTACATCCTTCCTTCTGAGGTTTCTGTCCCCTACAAGGGGAACCGAAGGGGTCGTAAAGACTATTGAGAAGGCTTGGTTAGAGGTGGAGCTCCCTTTGGCTAAAGGGAGACGGAGGGATTCGAAAGACTCCTTCTTTAACGGTAAGGAACCTTATATCCAAGGCAATACTTCAGGAAAGCGAAAAAAGCAGTTATATCATTCATTCAACTATTAATCTTTATTAAATTATTAATACTGTCGCACCATTTTACGTCATAATGATGTATATTTGCAGTCAGAATGATTATTAATTAAACATGTTAGGCTTATGGCACAGACAGCAATGACAGTCCGTATGGACAACCAGCAGAAAGCACAGTTTGATAAACTCTGCGAACAGTTCGGTATGAGTGCGAATACCGCCATTAACATCTTTGTTAAGGCAGTAATTCGCAGTAAGAGCATTCCATTCTCCATTCAGGCAAAGAATGAAGAAGAAGATGAAGTGACTGCGAAAGCAAAGGCTGCGTTCAAGCAACTTAGAGCTAAAGCAGAAAGAGGTGAAACCCCAGATCTCACACTTGATGAAATCAATGAAGAAATCAGAGAAGTCAGACGATTAAGAAAAGAACGCAATGGTATATGCAGTCATTGATACAAACATATTTGTATCAGCCCTTATCACCCACAACTCAAATGCTTCAACAGCAAGAGTTCTTGAAAGTTTGTTCCTTCATCGTATTATACCTTTATATAATGATGACATTATAAAAGAATACGATGAAGTGCTTCATCGCGCAAAATTCAAGTTGTCAGACGACCAAATCTGCACAGTTATAGAACTTGTAAAACAAAACGGAATTGATTCTTCTCGTTTCCCTTATGCTGGCGAAATGCCAGATGAGGACGACCGAGTCTTCTACGAAGTCTGCCTGAGCAAGGAAGACTCCTTCTTAGTAACAGGAAATCTCAAACACTTTCCAAAAGAACCGCAAGTGATTACAGCAGCAGAAATGATGGAAATCCTAGACAACGAACTATAAGATGTCTATAGTGATTCTTCTCAATAGGGTGTACTGCAAACATTCTATTTACCATAAGCTTCCTGTCTGCCTTATCAAACATGATTTTTGCATTTGCCAATTATCAATGATACGACGATGGTGGTCCCAAGGAATAAGAAAAAGCAATTTGAAATCGTCCGCAAACTGCGGACGATTTTTACTTTGTGCTACAACTCGCTGAATATCTGCAACATACAAGTCATCTATAAAATTGTCCGCAAACTGCGGACGATTTGCCTGTAATGGTGCATAGAGCTTATAAAAGTAGCTCATGTACTTCAAGTTAGTTGGTGAGAATCCTTTCACCCCTGGCATTTCGTTCTTCAAATCCTGACTGAGATTTCTGGTTGCCATCCTTGGCTTCGTACCCAACCCACAACCCAGGGAAAATAAAGCATCAGCAGCAGAAGAGTCTGATATCCATTAATATGAATAGGAGATTCCTAGATATAGGAGGCTAATTTTCTGCAGTCAGGACAAGACATGGCTTCGATATGCTGTCCCATGAAGCCACGTCCCTCATATACTTCGGTCTCGTACCCACAATCCTGGCATCTGAATATCTTCTGGGACCGCCATGCTAATGGTGGAGATACATTGGAGACTGAATAATATAATTATTCTTTGTCTATTCGTTTAAGTTCTGTTTTCATCTTTTTACCATAGGCTTCGCCTCGTGGAGCAAGATATTGAAAGAATATAGTATCGCCAGAAAACTCAATTTCTAGAGTAAATAGTGCTCTATAGTCACCTAAACGAATTCTATATATATTACGATACCCAACAAGTTTCTTGCAGTCAGAGATATCTTGAATACCTTTGGCTGCTTTAACTTCTACTACCGTACGTCTTAAAGAATCGAGCATCTTGCCAGAAAGACGTTTGGAAGCTTTGACAAAGGCTTTGGAAAATTCGACATTCATACGCCTAACCACTTTTCAAAATCTTCTTGTTCTTCTTTGTTGGCACGGATGAGACCCTCTGGCTGCTCTTTTCTTAATTTAGCATAGAGCTTTGCGTCTTCGTAATCTTCGGCTATGCCATTGAGTATATCCTCAATATAGTTTTTGAGGTTGGTTCCCTTCTGAATAGCCATAATGGATAGAGTCTTAAAAGTATCATCTTTTAAGTCAATGATCTTTCTTTTAGAAGGTGTTACTGAAACTGTACTCATAAGTGTATTTATTTAAATGGTTCTACTTTGGTGCAAAGATACATAATATATTTCATATATATGGTATATCTCTATGTATAATTAATAAAGATTAATAGTTAGATGGATGATAAAACTGCTTTTCAACACATTAAGTATTTACCTTTGCATCCGAATTCTTAAAAATCAGAATTATGGAATTGGCATTAATCACAGCCAGAGACATTTTTTCTACTACCATACTTCTACCCCTATAGGTTCTTTACCAGTACGTTCCAGACAGCTTTTGCGAACCAAGTTCTCCAGTTTCTCCACCATTTTACGTTTGTTTTCCTTAGAAGCATTCCAACGGCGTAGAGCCTCTTCTCTTGTTAACTTTGTAGTATCCAAATATTCTTCCTCCTATTTATTCTAGTTCAACATCCAGCCACCAAAATTACACATATTCTTCGAAACCACCAAGAAAATCACAAGAAATCTGCAACTTATCATCAAATAACCACGAAATCAATCGTAAACTATAAACTATTAACTGTAAACTATAAACTGCTATTCCCTACCTCAGCAAGCTATAATAAGGCGGTCCCATCCCGCAAAATATGGCGAGACCTTTGATGGTCCGCCAACCTTAGAGCGTAGCGGTTCCGAGCGACGAGGAGGAGCGGTTTCCTCCCTCTCCCCTGAGGGTGAGAGGGTCGGGGTGAGAGGTGGAGCCCTCTTTAATGGTAAAGAGGGACGGGGTGATTTTAGAAAAAACTTATTCCCCTTACGCATATTTGTGCAAATTACACTTATAATCATGTGCTTTATGATGTGTGTGCGCAAACAGATTGCATGAATGTGCAAACGTTTGCACAAATAAATAGAACCTTTTTGAGAAATTTTCTTGCTTACTATAGAAAATCCTCATATATTTGCAGCCGAAAAAAGATACCAACTAGCGAACGAAGGCTAAGTTTAATATAAACGGAACCAAATATAAAAGTAAAGATATGATGAAGCAAACATTCATAAAATCAGCTATGTTGCTGCTGCTGATCCTTTCAACGGCAACGACGCGAGCGCAGGAGGTCGCTCTGAAGACCAACTTACTGGGATGGGCTTCCACATCTGCCAACGCCGGCATCGAAATCGGCACGGGCAAGAAAACAACCTTCCAACTCTTCGGCACCCTGAACCCCTGGAAGTTCTCGGGCGACAAGAAGATGAGATTCTGGAATGTTATGCCAGAATACAGATGGTACACCTGCCAGAAGTTTGGAGGCCATTTCTTCGGAATCCATGCCCTAGGCGGTGAATACAACATTAAAAACATTGACATGCCCTTCGGCATCCTGCCGAAAACTCTGGAGGGCAGGCACTATGAAGGCTGGTATGTTGGTGGAGGTCTCACCTACGGCTATCAGTGGTTACTCAATAAGCACCTCAATTTCGAAGGCTCTATCGGTTTGGGATATGCCTACAGTCCTTACAAGCTTTACGGACGATGCGAAAAATGTCTCGACAAAGACCACCGCAACTATGTGGGCCCTACAAAAGCCGCACTATCTCTCATATACGTGTTCTAAGAATATAACTTAACAGTAGTTTTAAACTGACAATATAAACACGTAATAACTAGACAGAATACAAAAAATTTAGGGAAATCATAATATGGATAAAATGAAGCTTTATGCGGTCATTTCGCCCCTCTGCATACTCTTTTCTCAGAGCATCATGCCTGCTCAGGCTCAACAGCTGGCAGGGGGTAAGATTCAGGTAGACAGCGTTTTAGCACGCAAGAACGGCAACCGGATGGACGTTGCCTTCCGTATGAACCTGAACGATTTGAAGATGAAATCAGAGCAGCAGATGGTTTTCACACCGGTAATGGTAGGAACTGATTCTATCGCTCTCAACCCTATCATCATCCAGGGTAGAAACCAGGCTGTAAGATACCGCCGACTTGCCGACAGCAAGAAGAATCCGCAGGCACAGGTTCTTACCCGCAAGAACAAGACCAGTCAGCAGGTTTACTTCGCCCAGTCTGTTCCTTATCAGAAATGGATGAAGAAGTTCAAACTCTCGGTAAAGGAAGATCTCTGCGGATGCGGCAACCTGATAGAACAGGACAATACGCCGATTGCGGATATCGACCGTACACCGAAGATTACGAAGGATTTCTTCGTGCAGCCGAAGGCAGAAGCCAAGAAGGTGAGAGCCGAAAAGGGTGAGGCCTATCTCAGCTTCAAGCTCAACAAGAGTAATATTCTTGCCAACTTCCGTGAGAATGCTACTGAGCTGAAGAAGATTACTTCCACCATCGACCTGGTGAAGAACGATAAAAACGTTGAAATCACAGATATTGATATCCACGGTTTTGCTTCGCCTGATGGTTCGTATGCCAACAACAAGCGCCTTGCCAACGAGCGTGCAGCTGCCCTCCGCAACTATGTGAGCAGCCTCTACACCTTAAACAGCAAGCTCTTTACCTATCAGGCTACACCGGAAGACTGGGAAGGATTCAAGAAGAAGATTCAGGCTAGTCATCTGGCTGACAAGGAAGCAATTCTCGAGATAGCTAACTCCTCGCTGGCTCCCGACGATAAGGACCTGAAGATCAGAAAGCTCCATCCGGCAAGTTACCGCTACATTCTGGATTATATCTATCCTCGTCTCCGTCATAGCGACTATACGGTAACCTACATGGTTCGTCCGTTCAGCATCGAAGAAGCCAAGGAGATATTGAAGACCAAACCACAGCAGCTTTCTCTGCAGGAGATGTTCCTGGTGGCACAGACTTACGAGCCGGGTTCGCCAGAGTTTAACGAGGTATTCGACATTGCTGTCCGCCTCTTCCCAGATGATGAGACTGCGAATCTCAATGCCGCCTGCACCGATTTGCAGAAAGGTGACCTTACTTCTGCCGAAAAGCATCTTGCCAAGGCAGGCAACTCGAAAGAGGCAGAGCGTGTAAGAGATGTCTTCAAGCAGATAAAGGGATTGGAATAACAGAAAATTAGAGAATAACGATTATAAACAAGCTTAACTTTCAAAAATTATGAAGATTAAACATTATTTTGGCTTGGCTGTCATCGCAGCTATGACAGCAAGCTGTTCAAGCAATGAGGACCTGGGAACCGCAGGTTCAGGTACTGGTACTAATGAAACTGGTGTTGGTTATGCTACTTTCTCTATCAACTTGCCTACAACAAGCGGAACACGTGCAGATGCCAACCCTGAATTCAAACCAGGTGATGACAATGAGTACAAGGTAAATGATGCAACCTTACTCATCTTTAAGAAGGGGGAACCAACGAAAGAAGGGGAAACACCGAAAGAAGGTGATTATACTTTCGTTGAGAGTGCAGAGTTGGGTTCAATGGCACCATGGCAAAAGCCAAATCCAGAAGAGACAGGTGTAACCACTCATGCTAAAATTACAGCCAAGTTGGAAAATATAGATAAAACCGACGGTTACTACGCTTTGGTGCTCTTGAACAACGGTACTGGTGATAATGTCAAGGTTACTCTGCCTAAAAAAGGCGATAAATTCTCTGCTTGGAACGTAGATACAAACGTAAATATCAACAAAGATGAAGGAGCTACGAATAAAATTGTAAATACCAATAATGGCTTCTATATGGCAAATGCGCCTCTGTTCAAGGATAATAATGTTACTACTTTAGTTGCTATTGACAAAGACAAGATTTACCCTACAGAGGAACAGGCTGCTAAGAGTGCTGCAACAGATGTCTATGTAGAGCGTGGTCTTGCTAAGGTTACCTTAAGTACAGGTACAGCAACAGGAAAGACGGATGAAAATGGCGCATATAAGGTTGCTGATGGCGCATATAAGGATGACAAGGTTACAATCAAGAACTGGGCTTTGGATGTTACCAACCAGAAGACTTTCCCAATCCATAATGTTGATGGATTGACCACAGACTACAAGGAAATTTGGAGTAACACTGCCACTCCAGCTGGAAGCAACGGTGCTACCAATCAGCGTTTCGTAGATAATAAAGCAACCCTTGCACAGCGTGTATATTGGGGTAAAGACCCTAACTACGACAAATCTGGTTTATGCAGCACCAAAGACCCTGACATGAAGGATCTTAAAGCAGAGTTCAACTATGTTGAAAATAAAGACGTAACAGCAGAGCCTACTACCTCATTGTACTGTCTTGAGAATACATTCAATCTTGCCAATATGATGCAGGGGCAGACTACTCGTGTTGTATTCAAAGCTACATATAAGCCAGCAAGTTTACCTGATGGAGAAACAACATTCTACAAGATTGGTAAGAACACTGCTATTTGGAGAGAAGCCGATCTTAAGAAAGAAATCGAAGCTGCAGTTGCTAGTGTTGTCTCAGGCGCAGCAGGAAAAATCACTGTCACTTTGAATGCTGGTGCTGGTAAAAATAATATCACTGCAGCAGGTACTCATTATATAACAAAAGATAATATCGCCGTAACAGGTGTAGAAACAATTTCTGATGAAAACATCAAGGCCATTAATACCCAGTTGGGTCTCAAAGAGTCTGAAAAGGTCGGTATTAGCACATACGCAAGTGGTGAGTCTTACTACATCGCCCGTATCAAGCACTTCGGTGATGCCTTGACTGACTGGAAATCTGGTCAGTCTTACGGCGAGAAGAATCTGGAATACTTAGGTCGTTATGGTGTACTCCGTAACAACTGGTATGTGTTGACTGTACAAAGCGTTAGCGGTCCTGGTTACCCTAGCGTTCCAGACGTTAAGCCTAACACTCCAGATGATGAGGATGACAATTACATCAACGTCAGCGTGAAGATCCTCGACTGGGCTAAGCGTTCTCAGGATGTCAATTTGTAATTCATTTCACATTATTATATATAGCTCAGCCGCTCTAGCGCTAAAGAGCGGCTGGCTATATCGGAAGAATAAGAATCAATTTATACACTTTACTTTTTCATAAAACAGATAAGCATCATGGCAAACAAGAAGTTTAACAGTTGGATCAAGAATATATGCATGGGATGGGGATTCATCATGGCGGGCAGTATGCTCAGCAGCTGCAACGACTTGATGCACGACGACCTGCCTCCTTGTGACATGGGTGTTGACTTGCAGTTCAAGTACGACTACAACGTGCAGCGTGCCGACATGTTCAATGATCATGTGGGCGGACTCAGCGTATTCGTATACGACGAGCAGGGCAACTTCATTGCTCGCCATGATGCTTATAACGATGCGACATCACAGCCGCTCAAGGACCCTAACTATGCCATGCGAATCAATCTGGAACCGGGCAAATACAGATTCGCAACCTTCGCCTTCCAAAAGAAATACGAAGATGCACTCGCGCAGCCAGGTGCCAAATTTCAGATAGCTCTGCCACAGCAGGGTGACAACATCACCGCCCTCCATGCACGGCTCGACCGCGAACAGGGCAAGGTGAACAACCAGAGCCAACCCCTCGATACACTCTGGCAAGGACTCAGCAACGAACTGGTTGAAGTAAAAGACCTGCAGGTTACACGCCATACCATCGGTCTGGTTCGTGATACCAAGCAGCTCACCATCAGCCTGCATCAGACCGACGAGCCTGCCAACATCAATGCCGATGACTTCAGTTATCAGATAACCAATGCCAACGGCGATATCAGTTACGACAACTCTCTCCTCCCCGACGAGGAGTTGACATATACCCCATACTATACCTGGACCACTGAGTTTAAGGATTCCGAGGGCAATGTAAAGGAGCGCACCGCTCATGCCGCCCTCATGTTCTCCCGACTCATCTGGCATCCGGCAGCAGAAAACGACAAGAACGCCATCCTCACCATCACGAACAAGACTACAGGCGAAGAGGTGGCACGCATCAATCTTGCTGACTGTCTGGCTCAAGGCCGTGGCGCCTTCGAAGCCCGCCATTATTCAGAGCAGGAATTCCTGGACCGTGAGTACGACTACAAGCTCGACTTCTTCCTCCAGGGCAACCAGTGGAAGTATGTGCAGCTCAGCATTTCCATCCTGGATTGGAGCAAGCGCATCCAGCCTGTCGATTTCTAACCGTTTCAGGTGTCAGAGCCCCTTCCTGGCATTTAGCTCATAAGAGTATTTGACTTTAAAAATTAGAAACAATGAAAATACGAGATTTCATTTTAAGTTTAGTTAGTTGGTTTATATTGTTGGTTACAGTAAGTTGCTCTGACGAACTTGGAGGCGAGCGCGCTCCCATTTCGTCAGAAAGCAACTTGCATGTACTCGTACCAACCGTGCTCAGCAGCCGCGGTACCCGTACCGACGATGCTTCCGGCCTTCCTACCTATAATGCTACGGTAGATGAATGCCAGATCAACGACCTGACTCTCTATGCTTTCCCTACAGGAAATGAAGGCAAGCTCCTGGTAGAGACGCTCCCTGCCCCACTGGCTACGATGATGGCAGATGAGGGAATAGCAACCTATCAGTTGAATATTACTCCGGGAAAGTATCATATCTATGTGGTTGCCAATATGAACAAGGTGTTGAGCGGTCAAACTATCCAAACTGAAGATTCTCTCAAAAATATAGTACTCGATTACAGACCTACAAGTAGAACAGGTATGCCTGTATGCACCAATATCCCGATGATTTACGAACCAGAGAAGGATGCCGTAGGCAAACTCGCTGAAACCGAGATAAAAGCAGCGGGTGATAAATATACAGTGGTAGCAGCTAACCTGAAGTTTACATGCGTAAAGGTTAAGCTGAATCTTATCTTCGATCCAAGTAACGCAGAAGTTGCAACCAATTTCGGAGGCAAGCCCTTTAGCATCAACAGTATTTCAGCCGATAAACTCTCTCCTTTTACCCATCTTTACTGGGGCGGTAAATTTGAGACTCCAACTTGGACAAATAATGAAGATAAAGAAGCATACAAGAAGGGTATTCCAAGTACTCCGTATGAGGCATCATCTAGAGCTGACGTATACTATACCGATTGGACATACAACAGATCTGCGTCAACAACAAATAACAAAGATGATATCGTAGGAACTGGAACAGTGAAAGATACTCCAGATAATGCTGCTGGCAAATGGCTTTTCCAGCAGACCTATTATCTCCCAGAGCGATATATCTCATCAGAATCCGACCGCAGTTATCTTACCATCAATGGTAAGGTAGGAAATTCTGCAGTCAACAATTATCGTATCAATCTGGGTCATAAGAAGGATGAAACCAGCACCGTACCCGTATTCCCTCGCGGTACCTTCTATGAGATTACCGGTGCTATCAAGACCCTCGGTAATATGGAGCTGGATTGCAAGGTAAGTGTGAAGGACTGGGAACCTGTAAAGATAGATGCCGACTTCAACCATACCACTTTGTGGGTAAGTAAGACGAAGGCAGAAGTTACGTCAACGACAAACGATATTATTTTATATAATTCGAATGCTGCTGTTGTAGAATTTGGCTGCAAAAATACCATTTTTGTCAATGGAAAAGATGAACCCATCATCATTCAGAAAAAACGCGGCAAAGATGCCAATGGCAATGACAGCATAGAATTTCGTGTGAATCCGGCTATCCCAGTCAGTGCCTATTCTCTATCTGAGCAAAGTGGCACCGCTAAGTTTTGGCTCAAGGCAAATAACCTCTGGAAATATATAGATGTACATTATGATGTTACACCTTATCTGGATGTTACAAAAGAACTGGTCATCTATTATAATAATGATATATCTCAGAATAGCAGAAATATAGAATGGGATACTAATCTTGGGGGTATCAAGTTGGAAAAGACCGAACTTACAAAAGGTAAATCCACCATCAAAATGGATTTAAATTCATCGGATGCAGCCACAGGTGTCTTCACTGTAAGAGCAACAACAGATCCTGTAACGACCACCATTCATGAATTTAAGGTAATACCCCAAAATGAGACTACGGATGTCAAATATAAAACTGTTCGTGTAATTGTGCGTCCTCCTATCGATGACTATCGTATCTATTTCAGAGCTATCAATGACCGAAGTAAATATAAAGGAGATAACGGTTCCGATAATTTCCAGGGAATCTTACCTGAAGGAGATACAAACAACTGGAGCGATGGATGGAATGAGGATGCAAATGATAAAAGTGCCAAACCAGACAACCACCGCATCTATGTATATACCCAGATTGGTGAAACAGAAGATGCCGTTACAGGAAAAGGTTGGATTTTTACGAAAGGACCGGCCGATAAAAATGGATGGCCTGGAGAAGAAATGGTGGCCGACGATACTAACACCGGATGGTATTACAAAGACTTCACTCAAAATGCGCAGTCTGTATCAAATACAAATGGATCAGAAGGTAAAAGAACTATTACGCCAGGTGAGACATTGATTATGTTCAGTAATAATACATATCTAGATCAAGGATATAGTTTACACCGTTGTCCTCATCATCTAGAGCCGGGTATTCCTCTCTTCGATTATGAAGATCGTGAAGGATGGATCGTCTATGATCCTACATCCGACCCTATATGGCGTGTACATGATGATATGCCTGAAATTGAAGACATAGAGTACAAGGTATATACCCAGTTTGCGCTTTTTGGATGGTATAAGGTATATGGTATCGCATCAGAAAAAAAACAGTTCACCATTTGGGATACTAAAGCCAAAAAAAGCTGGAAATGCGAGAAGGTGGGAAAAGATTGGTATAAAACAACCATCAAGTTGAAAGCAGTAAAAGGGGAACACGAAAAAAACATCCTCCTGAAAAAGGAAGACAACGATAAATCTCCTACTATTACACTCTTCGATGGCAATAGCTACGAGAAGTATGGCGACACTGGTTATTACCAAGGAGACAAATGGCATCAAGGTACGCCTGATGGCGTAAATGAATAAATAATATTGAAAAAAAATGAAGAAGATAAAGCATTTAATGATATGGATGGGATTGCTCCTTTGCCTTGTTTCTTGCAAGGATGCAATGGAGACTATCGGACTCGGCGGGGATGAAATCCCTGCCGAGGGGGTAACCTTGAACATTGAGTTGCCCAACTTCTCCGAAAAGAAAATTAATACTAGAGCGGGCGCTGATGAAAGCATTAGTAAAGTTACTGCTGTGTTTTATGGCGAAAGCAATACTTACAAAGGTATGGCGAATGTCAACATTGGAAGCAAGAATGCAGACGGAACGTATCAGGCAACAATCAGTAATGTCCCATCTGGAACTAAAACGGTTCATCTGGTAACAAATATAAATGACCTCACAGAAGAAGAAGCAAAAGACCTGCAAGCTGCATATAGAAAAATTGATACAAACAACCCTATATGTTGGGGTAGCGTATCTTTAGAGACTCTCTTGAATGGTACACCAACTGTCGATTTGTTCAGACCATATGCCAAGGTTACCTTGAAAGTAGATACTACGGTGACTGATTTCCCTGAAAAAGATGCTGGTCTTATCATCAATCATGCAGCAGCAAAGAGTGCTATCGCACCTGCTGGTTATACAGAACCAACCGATGCCTTAGCAGAGACAACAGAGTTTAGTGGCACAGATTTCGGCGATGGAACAAGCCGTGAAGTAGTGGTAACAGAAACATCTGCAGGTGTAGCTAACGTTATCATCAGGGCTAAATACAAGGGTAAAGAAGGTTACAAAGTAGGTTACTATAAAGTGGGGCTTTACAAGGATGCAAAAACCAAGAAGGACCAGTATGCCCTCTTGAGAAACCATAACTATACCATCACCGTAACCAAGGTGAATGACTATGGTTTTGAAAAACTGGATGATGCTGTCAAATCTGACCCGGAAAACAGACTGGAAGTAAATGTTGTAGATGACAATCCTGCCATTACCAATATGATAGCTTGCAAAGATTATGAACTGGGTGTTAGCGATAATTTGTCCCTCAAGGCAACAGATACTGAAGCAAGAATCACTTTGGTCACTACGCTCAAATCTGGAACATATAATGTAAAGATCAAGGATAGTGATACCTGGATCAAAAGATATGACCAGGAGGGTGAAGGAATTACAACTCCTGAAAGTGGTAGACTGTCATCTTCTGGCAAAAAATATCTTTTGAAGTTTACGCTGGTTCCAAACCCTGATGAAACCCCAAGAACAGGAACGGTTACGATATCTTCTGGGGATCTCAAGCTTGATGTGAAGATAACCCAGGATGGTTTCGATTTCATGAGAGACCCTTCTCGACAAGTCAAAATGTTAAAAAATGGCAGTGAGATTCAACCGGACTATTTTGCCTGGTTGGATAAGGACGTTAAAGGAATCAAACCAGAGCAAATGCAAAACGTAAAAAGAAATGATGGACTTCATTTTACTGTAGGTAAGAATGCCTACAGTTATAAGATTCCTAAAAAGACAGGGGATAAACTGACAGTGGATAATCTGACTGGGGATGTTCTGACAGATAAAGATGGCCATTTCACTGTTAGCGCTGACGGAGATTACTGGAAAGTGACGTTGGCAGATAATCGCGATAATAATTATGATCTTTGGAAAGGCACCTTTACGATAAAAAACGCAGATGTCAACATCACCTACACTGTTTATCATACTGGTATCTTCCATGCGATAACAGATGATATGGCAAAAAAATATGAATTAGCAGAGGGGGGTGATGACGAGCTAAAGGTAAAAGGTATGTTCTATTATGGTGTAGTGAAGGTGCAGGGACAAACTCAAACCTACATCATGCTTGACCGTAATCTGGGTGCTACCGACAATAGTCCTTATGTACCAGACATCAATGAGTTCCAAAAAAACAAAGGTGCCATCGGTGGATACTTCAAGATTTCAGAGGATAAGAATGAATCAGATGTCAAGCAGGGGAATCTATCCTCTACTCTATCTCCTGAAGGCTTTGAAATACCAGATAAATCTGTCTTTGAGGACTTGGTTAATGCCGGTACACTTAAAACAGAAACGCGTAAAACAGCTCTTGGAGAATCGTATTATTGTACATTTATGAATACAACAAGCTCTGAGTTGAAAACCATCTATCTGCCATACGGAGGATATCTGGAAGGTGAAAGCCATAAATATCCAATGCACGTGGTCTTTTGGACCAAAACACTAGTCTCTGGAACACAAGGATTCAGTGTAAAAAGTCCGGAATATGGTTTCTGGTATAACTATTTCGATATATACAACTCGAAGAAGGGTATATCAAACGTACGTTTCGTGAGTGGTAGTAATGGAAATAACACCGGCCGCTACAAGGCGATGCCATTACGATTAATCAGTAAGACAGTATTATCGAATCCTACACTTTAATATAAACAAGAGAAATCCACAGCAGGCACTCAAGCCAGCTGTGGATTTCTTGTTTCTTAGCTTCACTCAAATCTGCATTAGTGTCCCGTTTAGTCTGGACGATTATTATATAAGTTATTAATATCCAATATTTTATGCTCTAGAAATTGGGTATTCGATTTGATTTTGTACCTTTGCACTCATATGGTATCCTAGCCTATTTAACCCGATGATTTCTAAACGGAACAGCAGTGATCTGGTTTAAAAAACAATATGATTTTGCCCCAGTTCTTTATGACCTGATGCAGTCAGAAAAGATTAGACAGCATCTTCATCATGATTAAAGTTCTCATAGAACTTCATTCGCTTCTTTTCTAATTCCGCAATTTCTTGATACATGAACTTACATGTAAAATCATAAATCGGCATTGCAGCACTATGCTCGTCTGCTTTCTTAAATTTCAACTTTTGGCTATAATAGTTCACAAGATGCTCATCAGGGTCACAATCAGCAGCAAATAAGAAAAGATATTCACAACCAACAATCTTTCTCAACTCAAAAATCAAAGGAACGATAAAATGCCAAAAGACGATTGCTCCCAGACTTTGGTCAAGATTATATTTATCCCAAACTTCACGACAATCATCATTGGCACAGAAATGCACAATCTCCACACCAGCAAAGGTTTTGCCCACATTCTTGATGTTTTTGTCGAAAATAGAATTGATTTCCTGAGAATCTGTTGTAGTATGAAGGATACGAGCCACTTCATCTTTCTTCAATCCTTTTTTTGCCCTAACAGATTCCAAAATGGCTTTCAATCCATCCCTATCTTCTTCTGGCACGTTTCCCCCATTCAGCTTTTCAGACAAAGTAGAACAAAGTTCCTTGAGCCTAGTCAATTTTTCTCCTTCTATGAATTCATCAAACAACAATCCACACTTCAAAGAAAAGAAGAACAACACATTAGCATCGCTATCTTTCACCACATAATAGGCAACAACACCAGACTCATCTTCTTGATAGGCCTCATTCAGCAAAGCATCCGCAACATTGTTGTTTCGAGTGCTATAGAAAGAATCGATCAATCGCAAATTCTCTTCATTAGAAGCCAGCCGTTCACAACGAAGAGAATGTATCAAAGCCATTTGTTCCTCAGTTATTCTCATGGTTTATGCAGTATAAAGATTTAATTGACGCAAAACTGCTCGTCTTTCACGAACCCTGTTGGCATCAACCATAATGTCTTCTGTTTTCATCTCTACCTCACATGAATCCTGTTCATCATAGCCTTCTCTTGCGTGTTTCCAAGAAAACTCTCCATGCGTTAAAGTACTCAAACTCCAAGACTTCTGTGGAGCATAAGTTTTAAACACCATATCAAACACTGGCTCATATTGTACAACCTGCTCTTTATCCATCAATTCTGGGAGAGAATCATTTTTATAATGCTGGCGAATCTGAACCATGACAGGACCATATTTCCAAGCCTCAAATTGTGCATCAAACATAGGCTCGCCCTTTTGAATCAAGCACTCACGCTGCGTGAAATAAAGTAGCTTATGCAACTTCATTTCATCAATACGAACGCCAAAATCATCCATATAGCGCTTGTATATATAAGAGGCAACTTGTAATATTCCCATCATAGTCATTATTCATTTTATAGTTTATTGCCGCAAAGTTACGCTTTTTTATTGAAACCGCCAAAGAAAATCAAAAGAAATCTGCGAAAATCCGTGTAATCCGTGCCTTATCTATATCCTAAGAAACTTATGACACACCCTCACAAAACGGGTGAATGAGAGCAAGAAAACGAATGAATGAGAGTAAGAAGAGGGGGTAAAAGAAGGATTTTAACCTACTAAAACAGTTCTTTCAACTAAGAAAAGAAACATTTATACTTAGATAAAATCTCCGTTCATAGACGTTGAATGTCCGTTCAACGTCGATGAACCGCCATTCATAGACGCTGAACCGCGGTTCAACGTCTATGAACGGAGATTTCAATAGGGTTAAAGAACATTTTATCCTATAATCAACCAAGACTTTTCCCGAGATTAACCCATTATTAATACAGCAAGAAGGAAGAAAGGAGATAAGAGGAAGCCTGAAAAGAAATAAAAGGAGGAGAGAAAAGAAATAAGAGAAGGGAGAAAAGAAATAAAAGGTATAAGGAAATGAGATAAGGGGCATAAATGAAGAAAAGATGTTTTTAATTTGGTGGTTTCACCATTTATTCGTATCTTTGCCAACAAAGAGAATATCACTTAAAAGAAAGGCGAGCAATTATGGCAAGAAAACTATATCCGATAGGATTACAAACTTTCGAACGAATCAGAGTGGAGGATAAGTTCTACATCGACAAGACGGAATATGTATATCGTATGGCACATACGGATGGTACTTATTTCTTCCTAAGCCGTCCACGCCGTTTCGGAAAGTCGCTGTTGCTGACTACCATGAAGAGCTATTTTGAAGGAAAGAAGGAGCTTTTCAAAGGACTCGCCATCGAAAAGCTGGAAAAGGATTGGATAAGCTATCCGGTGCTTCATTTCGATATGAGCATGGGCAAACACATGGAGATAGCCCAGCTGGAAAGATATTTCGACCAGCAACTTGCAGAACAAGAGCAGAAATGGGGCATTACGAATCCGGCTGTTGATGCCAACGTCCGCCTCATCTCACTTATCCAGACTGCCTATAGGGAAACGGGCAAGCAAGTGGTAATACTGATTGACGAATATGATGCCCCTTTGCTTGATGTGGTGCACGAGGATGAAAAACTGGAAGAACTTCGCAACGCCATGCGCAATTTCTACAGTCCGCTAAAAGGATGCGAGAAATTGCTCCGCTTCGTATTCCTCACAGGCATCACCAAATTCTCTCAGCTCAGCATCTTCAGCGAATTGAACAACATCACCAATATCAGTATGGACGAGCCGTATGCCGGCATTTGCGGAATTACGGAAGATGAACTGGTGAACGGAATGCGGGATGACATAGAGGCACTTGCTGAAAAATTAAACTTATCGTATGAGCAGACGTTAGCTAAGTTAAAGGATAATTATGACGGCTATCATTTTACATGGCCTTCTCCTGACGTTTATAATCCGTTCTGCTTATTAACCTGCTTTGCCAAGCAGAAGATTGATTCCTACTGGTTTGGATCAGGCACTCCTACTTATCTGATCAATATGATGCGCAATTTCAACTTTCTGCCAGCGAACCTGGGCGAGAGTATGGAAGCCGGAAAGGATGACTTTGATGCTGCCACGGAAACCATGACCACCATCATGCCGCTGCTCTATCAGAGTGGCTACATCACCATCAAGGATTATGATGAAGAAACGGAGCTCTATACCCTAGCCATTCCTAACAAGGAAATAAGAGTTGGATTGTACAGAAGTTTGTTGCCTCATTATCTGACCTCAAAGACTGCAATGTGCAATACCACCATCGCCAAGATGTCGGTGCTTATTAAACAGCGCAAGATAGACGAAGCATTACAGTTGCTGAAATCGTTTTGGGAGACTGTGCCTTATTGCAACAACACCCATTACGAAGGGCATTACCAGCAAACGATGTATATCAACTTTGCCTTGCTCACGAATTTCAGGATTATAGTGGAGCAACATACGTCAAAGGGGAGAATTGATATAACCATGGAGACGGACGATACTATCTATGTAATGGAGCTGATGTTTGGAAAGACTGCCCAGGAGGCTCTTGAGCAGATAGAAAGCAAGCATTATGCCGATGCCTTTGCCATGAGCGGCAAGGAAATTATCAAGGTAGGTATGAGCTTCAATATCAAAGAAGACAACACCATCGTGTTCGATTGGAAATCATCAGAAATTTAGATGACAAAAAAAGCGTGCAGGCGACTATGATGTGGCTTGCACGCTTTTTCCTCGAAGATAGAGTTCTCACTTACATTAGGATTTATTATCTTATATATCCCAACAAATCAAGATACATCATTCTTGACTCTAAGCACTCATCTTCAGGAATATGATTTGCCTCTTTCTCCAAACTCTCAGTAGAGTACAAGAATTTGAAGCCATTCTTTTCATAAAAATGAAGCACATTTTCCTTATTATAAGCATCAACAACAATGAAACGGCAACCAGTCTTATTGTCTGGTAACAAAAACCAAGATATGATATAGTCTATCGCTTGTGATCCAATACCATCATGAGTACTTTGAAAATCCTTGGCTACTCCAAGTCTTCCAATCAATACTGCAGGATAACTCCTTGTTCTTTTAGAATTAGGAATTTTCCTCTGTATTCGATTTCTTGAAGCATTTGGAATTAAAGCTGCCTTGATACTGTCGTTAGCTAATGTAAAGGCACAGACTATTTCATCCTTACCACTTCTTTCAGTTGCAAAGAAATATGTCTTCCCTAATAATTGCCCATCATAGAGACAAGCCTCTCGATGAAAGAAGTCATCAAGGTCTTTATCGCCACAGCTAAAAGTATCAAGCTCCTCTTTTGTCGTAACTCGATAAAGAGAGCAATTACTTTGCAAAAGGACTCTTTCCTCCATGCGCTTTCAAATTAGCAGTTGAGCGAATCAAAATCTTCTCAACGTCATCAAATGACATTCGCAATGCCTTTCTTTGTGGATTGCGTTCATTCTCCTCTGCCTCACGAACAAATCGTTCAGCGGTCTCACCTGTCAAAACAGGAATGCTTCTTATCTCTAATGCCATAATCTTCTCCTTTTAAACGTTTAACTCTGCCACAAAAATACGCTTTTTCTTCGAAACCACCAAGAAAATCACAAGAAATCTGCAACTTATCATCAAATAACCACGAAATCAATCGTAAACTATAAACTATTAACTGTAAACTATAAACTGCTATTCCCAGGCGGTCCCATCCCGCACAACATGGCGCAGACCAGAAGCAAGTTGTAATAAGGCGGTCCCATCCCGCACAACATGGCGAAGACCTTTGATGGTCCGCCAACCTTAGAGCGTAGCGGTTCTGAGCACCGAGTAGGGCGGTTTCCCTCTTCTTCCCTGAGGGGAGAAGACCGAGATGAGAGGTGGAGCCTTCCTTAAGGGTAAGGAAGGACGGGTAGGTTTTCGAAAAAAGGTAAGGAAGGACGGTTACATCCTTCCCATTTCGAGAAGGGTTTCTGTCCCTTGTGAGGGGAACCGAAGGGGTCGTAAAGAC
>ERZ791849.346-NODE-346-length-18342-cov-2.84235_pt1 | contig 18342 bp, 16 predicted proteins | sample MGYA00510288_ERZ791849 | MGnify/ENA primary metagenome ERZ791849 (study PRJEB30046, sample SAMN00715262) | human gut metagenome | study: EMG produced TPA metagenomics assembly of the A metagenome-wide association study of gut microbiota in type 2...
TTATTAAGATTTCTGTTTTTCTTTGATTTTATTTGATAAAATAATAGATTAAAAAGAAAAAGCGCGACAAGGTTTCGCACCTCATCGCGCACAATTTAAGATTGTATTTTTATCAGTACAATTTATTTCATTTGTATTTCTTCATTATTCCTCTGTTTTCTGAGTACTCACCGGATCCCCGCTTCTCTGAATCCACACAAAACAAGCTGCACAGATAAATGTGCTGATAATCACTGCCGCTGCCATTTTAAACGGTTCTCTGGCAAGCCAGTTAAACACTCCGATATCTGTAAAGATCAAAGATCCCAGATTCAAAACAATGTGAAGCATAATCGGAGCTTTCATTGAACCAAATTTCTCATAAACATAGCACAGAAGAATTCCTAAGAGAAAAGTGTAGATCATCTGTACCGTGTTGGTGTGTGTGACTGAGAAAAACAGCGCTGACCAGATTGCCGCATAATAAAATCCTCTGGTCTCCCGGTACCTCTGATAAAGCACTCCGCGGAACATAAATTCCTCTGCAATCGGAATTGCAAATCCAAATACAATAATCTGGACCACAAAATCTGCTGAATACATATTCTGTGCTGTCTGAACATACTCCGGATCGACCAAAACGGCCTGTGCCATAACGGACAGACATGTAGCACCAATACTTCCGATCACTCCCATCACAAGAAGTGACCAGTAATTCTTCAGTGGCTTTTGAACTCCCATCCGCTGTATCCCTGCAATCTGCTCTTTCTTTCGATCGATAACAAACAACGTAACTGTCAGAAACAACGTCGCTGCTGTAGCAATCCCTGCAATCGCAACCTGACCTCCTATGATTTTATCAAACGCAGGACTTAATACTTCATAGTACTTATTCATCATTTCCTGATAATTAAGGACTTCTCCACTTTGTGTCATCCTGGAAGATGCTTCCCCCATAAAAGGAAGAATGATTATAAACTCAATCACAAATTCCATCACCAGCTGGATTCCCCAGAATCCAAGTAGAGGACCGGCAGCTCTCCAGAAGGAGCGTCTCGGATCATTTTTCATAAGACAATTCCTCCGCTATCTTCTGAATCCACTCTCTGATCTTTCTTGCTTCACCTTTTACAGTTCCCTGAACCATCTCCGGCTTTCCGCCTCCCCGTCCTTCGAATGCAGCATTTAACATTTTGGAAAATGCACGAAGATCCTGGGTTCTGCTTCCGATCACATAACGGTATCCCGCTACATCATTTCCATAAAACACAGCACAAAGAATTCTTTCTTTTTCAAGCACTTCATTCACATACTGACGCATGGCATCCGCACTGATATCCTCTGAAAACATACAGACCGTTTTTTCTTCTTCCGGAACAGACTGCGCCCAGACGTGTACAAGCTGGCGTTCTTTCTCCACCAGTGTCCGTTTCAAAGAATCCAGCTCTTCTTTCAAATGTCCCACTGCCTCTGCTGTCTCATATTCTTTCGCACAGAGCAACGCTGAAATTTTCCTGTTCTGTTCCTGCTTCTTCTCATAATCTGTAAGTGCACGGCTTCCACAGAGCATTGTCACACGAACGCCGCCTTTGTATCGCTGCATATTAACAAGCTTGATCATACCGATCTCTCCTGTGCGTTCAACATGCGGCGCACAGCACGCACAGATATCATATCCCGGAACCGATACGATACGAACCTGTCCCTCAATCTCAATCTTACTGCGATAATCCAGTTCTTCCAGCTCTTCTTTGGATGGATAAGACACTTCGATTGTCAGATTCTTCCACACTGCACGATTTGCTTCAAGTTCAATCTCCTGCAGTGCTTCTTTTGATATCTCTCCATCAAAATCCATCGTACAATCTTCTGTTCCAAGATGAAATCCGACATTGTTGAAACCGTATCTTGCATGCACGATTCCGGAAACAATATGCTCTCCGGTGTGCTGCTGCATCTTCATAAATCTGGTCTCCCAGTCGATCTCGCCTTCAACAATCTCTCCTGCTTCAAACGGCTGATCTGTAATATGCAGAATTCTTCCATTCTTTTCCCGAACATCAGATACCTTCGCATCCTTCAGTTTTCCTGTATCTGCATACTGTCCGCCGCCTTCCGGAAAGAATGCTGTACGTTCAAGTTCTACCGCATAGCATCCTTCCTTTTTCTCATATGGCTCACATTCCAGAACCATTGCAGTAAATTTTGAAAGATGGCTGTCATTGTAAAACAGTTTTTCTGTTCTTGTACCATCCATCAATCCATTTTCTGTCATAATTCGTATTACATCCTTTCCGGAGCTGTAAAGCCAAGAAGGTCGATGCAAGTCTCAAGCACTTTTTTCGCAAGTGTAAGAAGTGCAAGATAGCCTTTCTTCTTCTCTTCGTCTTCTTCTGCAAGAATCTTTGTCTCATGATAGAACTTATTAAAGTCGTTCGCAAGATCATAGATATATGCACACAACTTATGAGGAGCTGTCTCTTTATATACATTATCGATCACTTCATTGAATTTCACTACCTGAAGCATCAGAGACTTCTCTGCATCATTCTCAGCCGGTCTGATCGTTCCGTCAAGAACTCCGCCATTCTCAGCATATTTCTTGAGAATAGACTTAATTCTAACGATTGTATAAAGAATATACGGTCCTGTATTTCCCTCAAAGGAAGTAAATCTGTCAACATCAAAGATATAATCCTTAGAAGCCTGGTTAGAAAGATCTCCGTACTTGATCGCTGCAAGTCCAACTTCTTCTGCTGTACGTCTTGCATCTTCTTCCTCTACTGTACGGTTGTCCATGATCTTCTTATACATCTCATCATCAATCTCACGGATCAGATTCTCAAGACGCATAACACCGCCTTCTCTTGTCTTAAACGGCTTACCATCTTTTCCGTTCATTGTACCAAATCCAAGGAATGTAAGTTCTCCGGTTTTACAATTCCTGTCTTCTTCGCACAACGGAATACCTGCACAAAATGCAGTTCCTGACGCTTATCAACAACATAGATTACTTGATCTGGATCATACAGTTTCTCACGTTCTACCAGTGTAGCAAGATCTGTTGTATCATACAGCGCAGCTCCGTCAGATTTCAGAATCATACACGGAGGAATCTCTTTCTTATCTGTCTCTTCTGCAACCCTCATCATAATGTGCGAATCCTTTCTCCTTGAGCATCTCAACCATATCCGGAATATATGCCTGGGCATCTGCTTCACCTTTCCAGAGATCAAAATCTACACTCAGTCGCTCGTAGTTCTTCTTCAAGTCAGTTACAGACACATTCATGATATGTTTCCAGATTGCACGATATCCTTTATATCCATTCTGTAACAGATAAGTTGCATGAAGTGCTTCTTCTCTATAATCGTCGTGCTCTTTTGCATAAGCACTTGCTGTAGGATAAATCTCTTCCAGTTCACTGATCGTAAATGGTGCTTCTTCGGGATATTCTCCTTCAAAACTCTCATCAAAATACGGGAGTTCCGGTTTACGTTTTTTCAACTCTGTGATGATCAGGCCCATCTGATATCCCCAGTCTCCCAGATGGATATCTCCTGTTACATCATTTCCTTTAAAACGGATAATACGTTTAATGCTCTCTCCGATAATCGCAGAACGAAGATGTCCGACATGCAACGGTTTTGCCACGTTCGGTCCGCCGTAATCAATAATAACTTTTTTCGGATTCTTTTCTTTTTCAACGCCAAGATTCTCATCTGCTGCCATCTCATTCAAATACTCTGCAACAACTTCCGGTGCCAGCTTCAGGTTGATAAATCCCGGATTCACCGCTTCTGCTGATGCAAAATACTTGCTATCTGCAAGTTCTTCCACAACTGCATTTGCAATCATGATCGGAGCCTTCTTATATTTCTTCGCACCTGCCATTGCACCATTACACTGATATTCACAGAGATCCGGGCGGTTGGAAAGCGTAACTCTTGCAAGCTCTTCATCATATCCTGCTGCTTTGAACGCTTCTTTCATTTCTATTGTGATCATTTCCAGTAATGTCTTCAAAGTTTCACACTCCTCTTTACTTTTGTTTGTCTTTTCTGCCTGACGGCAATTTTATTAAAACAAGTCTGCCTCCCAACTTTTCTGGAGACAAACAGCCACTATTTATTCTATCATGTATCCAACAGAACAGCAAGCGTTACTGTGCACAGTAACGGCAACGATTCAAATTGATCTGGACTGCCCCCGAAACCAATTGACATAAAAATAACCAATACTTATAATGTAACCACAGCTTTACACATACAGTTTCTACATCCTGTATGATATAACATCAGACAGAAAGGATATCCAACAATGTTAAAATTAGGTTCACACGTTGGCATGAGTGGAAAAGAAATGCTTCTTGGTTCTGCGAAAGAAGCCGTTTCTTACGGTGCCAATACATTTATGTTTTATACCGGAGCCCCACAGAATACCCGCCGAAAAGAAATCAGTGAATTGAATATCGAACCAGCATGGGAATATATGAAAGAACACGGAATTGATGAAATTGTCGTTCATGCACCTTATATCATCAACCTCGGTAATTCAATAAAACCAGAAACGTTCTCTCTTGCCGTAGAATTTCTGGCAAAAGAAATCGACCGCACGATTGCCTGCAGAAGCCACACTCTGATCCTTCATCCGGGTGCTCATGTAGGTGCCGGTGTCGAAATCGGAACTGCACAGATCATCAAAGGACTCAATGAAGTTCTCACTGCTGAGACTGACTGCTGTATTGCCCTTGAAACAATGGCCGGAAAGGGATCAGAAATCGGACGGAATTTTGAAGAACTTGCCCGGATTTATGATGGAGTTGTCCAGAATGATAAATTGAGAGTCTGCTTTGACACTTGTCATACAAGCGACAGCGGATATGATATCATCCATCATTTTGATGATGTTATGGAGTCTTTTGACCGTCTGCTTGGAAAAGATCAGATTGCCGTCTTCCATATCAATGACAGCAAAAATATTCCAGGAGCCGCGAAAGACCGGCATGAAAATATCGGCTTTGGAGAAATCGGTTTTGATGCAATTTCTACAATTGTCCATCACCCGGATTTCGAATCTGTACCGAAGATCCTTGAGACTCCTTATATTCCTTCTGTAACAAAAGCAAAGAAATCTTATGCCCCTTATAAGTATGAGATTGAAATGCTAAGAAACAACCGGTTTGATCCTGAAATGAAAGACCACATCCTTGCAGATTGTGAATAAAAAACTATATGAAAAAAGTCCTGTTATTCTCAGCCATCTGAATGTGCTGAAATAACAGGACTTTTTTATCCTATATATCCTATAGCGTCTGAGCGGAGTCGAACCGCCGCACATGCCTCCGGAGGGCATCGCTCTATCCACTGAGCTACAGACGCATCTCGGTTGTTAGTGGGAAAATTTAATTTCGTACAGCTAACAACCTTTTTTATCCTAGCACAATTCTGTATAAATGTAAAGTGGCAAATAAGTTACTGTTCACCCCCGTGTCAATCACTCCGCTGATTGACACGGAGGATGCGTGTTTTGATTTGAATGCATCTCGCCCCATCGCCAAAGGCGATTTAAAATGGCGAGATGCGTTGCTGGTCGCACATCGTGTGAACAGTAACGCAAATAAACCTCTAACTTTCTGCGGTTAATCTTTTTTCACTGCAAGCAGAAGAATCAATATCCCTGCCCCAAGACAAAGTATTGCCCATGCACCTGCCTGTTGTGAATCTCCGGTCTTTGCAGCCTCTTCCCTTATCGTTTGTTTTGGACATACCCTGACATTCCAGTTCATTGCCCCTTTGTCCTCTTCCCATTTTGGCAGCTGGACAAGAACCGGCTGAACCTCGTATTCTGATTCATCTTCGACATAGATCAGATAAACTCCTGCCCTCAGATTCGTAAGGGTTGCTTTTCCATCGCAATCCGTCCTGCACAATCCATCACTATAATGATATTTACTCAAAGTCCGCGCCAGCTCTTCCTGTTCTCTGGCATACCTTACCTCATTGAGATCCACGCCTTTATCTTCATATCTTTTCTCCATCTCGTAAGCACCATCAACAAGAGATGCCACTTTGGAATACTGGAATGTAACACCTTCTCTCTTAATTTGTTCTCCGGTATCTTCAATACAGATTTCTATATTTCCTGTTTCTGTTTCTGCAAACGCCGGGTTCTTTACTGCTACCACCAGAAAACATATCAAAAGAAGAAGAATTCCGCATTTGATTTTCCCATTTTGCCGTCTTTTGCATCTTTCTTTTTTGTCTCCTGCTTTTCTTTCTTTTACGTTTCTTTCTCCTGTAGTGCTTACATTTCTTTTTCTGGTTTCTGTTTCTTTTTCTCTTTCCCTCACAATTTCTTTTTTCTCGCTTTCTTTTTATTCTTTCAATCACAACATATACCAAAAAGAGAATTGGAATCATTGTGAAGATCATTTCTCTGACAGACGGACGTTTCTTTTTGATTTTCTCTTCTTTTTTCTCTTCATACACAACCCGCTTTCCAGTAATCACTAACCGATGGGTATTAATTCCATATGGGGTACATGTGACAAGCGAAACCAGATCTTCTCCCGGTCTGATTTCCAGACTTTCTACCTCTTCTGGTAAGATTACATTTATTTCTTCTACCTTATATGCGAGTTTTTCTCCCAGTACTTCCAGAAAGAACTCATCGCCTTCCTTTAATTCATCCAGACGAGTGAAAAGTCTCGCACTTGCAAGCCCACGATGTCCCGTCATCACACAATGCGTATTTTCTCCCCCTATCGGAAGACTACACCTTCCTTAAGTACTGCCTCGCTGGTTCCATGATAAACCGGAAGCCTGAGATCTATTGACGGAATTTCCAGTACACACATCATTCCTGTCTGTATTTTTTCGGCATTTAACAGACCTTCATACTCTTCCATCTGGTCAGGCTCGCTTTGTTCCCTGACTCCTTTCGATTCTGCCCAAAGCTTTTTATTATATTCATCAGCCTGATTCCTTAATTGTTCAATTTCATCTCCTGTTGTCTGTTCCACAACCTGTTCATATGTTGCCAACACATTTTGTGTTTTCTTCTGACTATACCAGCCGGTCAAAAGAGGTATACTACACAAAAGAACTCCTATCCATAGTAAAAGATCTGACTGTAATCTATTGTTTTTCCTTTGCATTTTTTCTGTTTCTTCTCATTGCTCCTGCAAGAACAAGAACACTTCCGGTTGTAATACAGATAACAGCTGCTGAAGAACCTGTTACCGGCAGTTTTTTTCCAACTGTATTAATTACTGTCAGATTAGCAGATCCTTCGCCTTCATTTGTTGTCAGACTGACTTCTGATTCTTTCCAGTTTCCGTTAATAAATTCTTTGATCTGCGCAGATGTCTCCAGTTTTTTCAATCCTTTGTCTGTTTTTCCGTCTCCTTTTACATATGCGTTTCTATCATTTGGAAAACTTGCTTTTATATTTAATACAATCGGCTCTGTCAGCAGACGGTATCCTGCCGGTGCCTCTGTTTCTTTCAGATAATAGGTGCCACTATCTAATCCATAGATCACAAATGTTCCATCCTGACCGGATTTCATCTCCACCGCATTTTCCGGCTGCTTTCCACCTGTATGGTCGTTTCCTTCAAGACTGTCCCGGTTAATTACAATGTACCCACCTTCTCCCTGTTTTACATATACTTCATTTTTTAATCCAGCGTCAGAATAAAGTCTGAATCTGGCATTTTCCAGACTTTGTCCATGGTTATTTGATTTCAATGCATTGATTTTATAAGTGAAACAAACAACTGTATCCCACGGTGTATATCCTGTACTTCCTCTCACCGCTGAATCCGGATCATTTGAAAATTCCAGCCGAACATCATTTTCAAATCCCGGACGTCCTGTATTTTTCGCTGCCTTTTCATTCAATGTTGCCTGATAGGTAAGCACTATTTTCTGTCCATATTTATTTTCTCCTGCTTCATTTTTACGATTAAACTCTCTGTCTATGATTTTTTTCATATCAGAAACAACAACCTGAAACGTATCTCCTCCTCCCGGTGCTTCCTTTACTTCAAATTCGTCTTCTTTCAATTCATAATAATTTCCTGCATTTGAATTTTCATAAATCCGGATGGCAACAGAATCCTTTTTGAAAGTAAGTGCTTCACTCATCACATCATGCCATGCGTAATAATAATTGTTATATCCGTTAACATCAGGCATATTTGACTCATACCGATATGGCACAGTCTGCCCGATCTCAAAATCAGCCAAATCATTCCATCCCTGATTTCCAACTTTATCCTGCTCATCATCTTCCCGGATCTTTTTTGTCACAACCGGATAGTCTGATTTTATGTTGAGGTTCATTTCCGGATTAGCTGTACTTACCATACACAAAGAGGCGGCTGAATTCGTTCCTTTTACTGCTGTCACTTCATCGATAATATAATATCCGTATGGTAATCCCTTAATTTCAAATGAATTGTCCGCTTTTGTACTTGTCACTTCAACAGATTGACCTGTTTTTCCATTTCTCTGTAGATGGGTTCTTAATTCTTCTACAAAAACACGATATTCACTGTATGCTCCTTCCTTTTCCTGAGCGGTCTGCGCCCCTTCTGTCTGATGCGTATTCAGAGACTGAATATAATCGATCACATCATACTCTGTTACATTTCTCTCATCCTTATGAATCCGCTGTCCCACGATATAACAGACAAATTTCTTGTATTCCGGATTAAACGTGTAATTAATGGATTCCATTCCTTTCGCATTTTCTGCATGAAATAACTGATATACCAGAAATCTTTTTCCTTTCAGACTCTGTCCGTCATTTCCTTTGATCGTAATACTTGCAGGACCATTATTAAGATTCAAAATTCCATTTGTAGTTGCTGCTCTTCCCTGTACTTCATTTTCCGCTGCATATACAGATTTGATTCCGGTCGCACCTATTGTTCCCGAAGTACAGAGTACCGCTGCCAAAGTCATCATATAACAGATTTTCATCATTCTTTTTTTCATTTTGTCATTTCCTCATTTCTCACCGTTTTACTACTATCTTTTTTGCTCTTTTTTTCTGTAAATCATTGCCATGATCCCTACTGCTAAAATTCCCGTAAGTAACACAGGTTTTCCTGCCGATCCTGTATTTGGAAGCTTCTTTCCTGTCTGATTTATAATTTTCATTTTCACATTCCACTCCTTAATCGAACCCTCAATACTTATCCTGCTGTCGGCAGTATCTTTGCTTCTGTATTCTTTTCCATTTACAACCGACAGACACTTTCCCTCTTCCGGATTACTTTCCAGACAGATTTCATATTCAATATCTGCATCGTCTGATGTTTTCGGAATTCTGTAACCTGTCGGTGCTTTTGTTTCTTTCATATAGTACTTTTTCTTTACTTCCAGATTTTCGAACATTGCAATTCCATTTCCATCCGTCAACACCCGGTCAATCTCTTTCTGACATGCCTGGTCTTCATATAAAGTAAACTCAGCTCCTGCAAGTGCAACACCTTTTTCATTTTCCTTTTTCAGCTCAATCTTGTAACAGGCTGGCTTATCTTCTATCGTCACTACCGCAATTCCATCCTCTGTATATTCGATAATAACCTCTCCTTCTTCTGTATTTACCTCAGATAAAAATTCTGTTTTCCCGCTCTCATCAACCCGGAAAATCAGTTCATTATTATTTGTCCGATACCCGTCCGGTGCTTTTACTTCCTTTAATTTGTGAATTCCCTGCGATAATGGCATTACTTTCAGAGTCCCTTTTTCATCTGTTGTCAGAATTTTTTCACTTCCATCCGGTCTGATATGCTTAAATTGCGCTCCCGAAAGAGGATGTCCTGTCTCCGTTGCTTTTTTCACCAAATGAATTTGGAAAACCCTGTCCGGTATCGTAGGGTTCTGATATACATTTATTTTTTCTCCCGTACCTTCTGATTTTATCTGAAAAACAAAGACTTCCTCATTCAGGAAATACCCTTTTGGCGGTTTTATCTCCTGAATTGTTACGGTTCCAAGCGGAAGCGCCTCTGTTCCGTCTGTCATTTTATACAATGCATCGCCTTTCACCTTATACTTCTCCTGATAACGGCAAACTGCTTTTGCATCTGTTTGAAAGACCCAGCTTCTGACTGGCTCTTTCCCTTCCTTTTCCGGATTTTTTCCCGGATCCAGAAGTTCTGCATAGAATTTCACCAAAAACTGTGCTCCTTGATACGCTGCTGTCCCTGACGGATTGACATACTCCTGTTCCATGCCTGTTTTCTTTAGCAAAAGCTCCACAGGATTCATCTGCGGCGGGTCTGAAAATGTCACTGTCGCTTCCTGCCCGGATTTTACTGTAACCGTTTTTACTTCATCTACAAGCGCATATCCTTTGGGAGCTTTTAGTTCCTTTACGTAATAAGTTCCTTCATTCAACACAACTGTTGATGAATTTCCTGCTGAATCTGTTCTGAACGTTCCTGCTCTTGATTCACTAGAAAGAGTGGGACTACTATAGATACCGTACTCTGCTCCCTCCAAAGAATAGCAACTGTTCTTTTCTGTCACAGAAGTATTCGCCGACACCTTCTTTAATCTCCCTGTTCCGGTTGGCTGGTATGTTCCGCCCCATTTACTGAGCGGCTGTCCATTTCCTTCATAAATAACCCCATATGCATCCAGGAAATATTTATAATTCTCTTTCGCCCATGCAATCCCTTTGTGATAATACTCAGATTTGTGTGTTGAGATCCAATGACCATTCCCACAGGCCACACTATTTCCTGTTTCTATCTGGATCATATCTCCATACCAGTGATGTACTTCATTCATAATCCACCATACTGCGCATTGTTTTAAGAGATAATCGTAATTTGAACTCACCCCATTGCATTTATTCTCATCGTAGTAATAGAACATTGCCGCGATCATCTGAATGGTCTGTTTGTTATAACGTTTGGAAGCATCTACTGCTGTTTTGTTGCCCTCCTGAAACTTTAATGTTGGATTGGTGCAATACAGACTTTCTCCTGATTGCGTACCAAGTCTTCCTTCATTCCAGTGCTGCAGCACAGGCCAGTTTGGGTCATTATAGTCAACTACATCGATCGCACCGATTCCCCTTTCGATTTTCTTTGTATAAACGGTATCTCCTTCCCTTGCCAATGCATATACACCTATACTTTGTATCTTCTTTTCATCTGTCTGATCGAATGCTTCTTCCTGTTTATCCTCCAGTTCATCACAAAATCCCACCCCGATATCTTTCAGGATCTTTTTTACTTCTTCTGCCCAGCGCAGTTCTTCTTCAATATCAACCTCCGTTTTTTCTCCGGCCTTCTCAGGCTGTTTTTCAAGTTCTTCGGCCTTGACAATGCCTCCGTATGTCATTGCATAGAGAATACAGATCAAAAAGACTGACATGCAGAGGATTGCTATAATCTCTCCGCGTCCTTTCATTCATTTTCCTCCCTGTCGATACACATCTCTTTCCCCAGCTGAAGTTTCCCTTCCTGTGCATAATAGAAATAAGCATGATTGCTTAAGATTTCTTCCTCAGGCACCTGCGTTTCATTGATTTCCCGCACCATTCTTTCTAATTCTGACTGACGGATCTGAGAAGATTCCGGTACGATGATCACTTCATGGACACTGCTTGGAAGAACATAGAAATTTTCCTTTAAGACTCCTGCAAGCATGTCCAGAATATAAGGGTATGCAATACAGGCCGCCCCATAATTTTTCAGTTTATTAGACAAAACATACATTTTATCTTTTTCCGGAAGTTCCAGTTCTTCATGAATATGCCAGGTTCTTCTTAACAGATTCTCCCGATCATGTTCCCCCGGAGTTGATCTGCTGAGCAGTTCATACACTGCAAAATTCATTCCGAAACATTCTGCCGGAAGCAGACGCTTTGTATTTTCTTTTGCCGCATTCCAAAGCTGTTCTTTTGTCACCTTCCATTGTCTCATATGCAGATCTTTGATCAGCATCACTGCCGTCCCATCATTGTCCGCTTCTACAAGTACTGCAAACACAAGTGACAGATCCAAAAACTTTTTATGTGGAACATCCAAAAGTAATTCCTTGTTTTTCTCTGTGTTGATCAGTCGAAAGATGATTCTGTCTTTTACCCCTTCGAAAGAAAGCATCCTCTCGTAATCCCATGATTTTTCCTGTCGGATTTCTTCATATAGTTCCACCAGATCTTCAATGATCCAATCCATCTGTTTCCCTTTTTCATATAGTTCAAAGAATTCTTCCAGATAGATTGTCGGCGATATATTAACCCCCGGCGTCTCCAGGATTAGTCCTGTACGCTCTGTTGCATTATTTTTTTTCGTCGTATAGACGTTTACCCTGACACCTCCATTTAACTCCTGAGTCAGTTTTTCCTTTACCGCATTTACAAATTCTGTATAATTCACTCTTCTCCTTCCTGATTGCGGTTCATAAAATTAAAATGAGAAACCAGTACGAAATGTACTATTTCAATTGAGTTAGAATTTCCCGGAGAGTTCAGAAGCTCTCCAAATAGAATTTCTTAAAATTTAGAACAAATATTATGTGTTCTTTATTATAGACAGGCCTCCCTTAAAAAGCAAGCCAGAATTTTGCATAAATCCGAATTGATTTTTTTAGTGAAAACAGAGAATTTCATCTGATTTTGTCAAAGAAAAAAGGAACCTGCATGATACAGATTCCTTTTTGAAATACAGCTTAAACTGTACTAAATTCGTAATTAAACTCTTGACAGATACTCACCTGTACGTGTATCGATCTTAAGAACATCACCTGTCTCAACAAACAGCGGTACCATAACAGTAGCTCCTGTCTCAACGATTGCAGGCTTTGTAGCTCCCTGAGCTGTGTCACCCTTGAATCCCGGTTCTGTCTCAGTGATTGCCAGTTCTACGAACAGCGGCGGCTCAACTGAGAATACGTTGCCCTTATGGGAACAGATCTTAACGTTCTCATTCTCTTTTACAAATTTCAGAGCGTCTCCAACTACATCAGCGTTGAGAGCGATCTGATCATATGTCTCTACATCCATGAAGTTATACAGATCTCCATCCTGATACAGATACTGCATTTCCTTTCTCTCGATGTGTGCATTCTCGAACTTCTCTGTCGGACGGAATGTCTTCTCTACTACACCACCACTGATGATGTTTTTCAGTTTTGTTCTTACGAACGCTGCACCTTTACCAGGTTTAACGTGCTGGAATTCCAGAATTTGGAAAATATTTCCCTCAATCTCAATTGTTAAACCATTCTTAAAATCTCCTGCTGAAACCATGTATAATCCTCCTTAATTGCATTTCGTTCAGACAATGTAACTGTTCGTTACAGACTTTTTGCTTCTACCATTCTATACTAATTTGCGACTTTTTTCAATCTTTTTTTGCTCTTCTTATAGAAATGAAGCACAATCTTCTCCAAATACCGCTTTAAAACGACCTGAATCTCTTCTTTTGGATTGATCGGATGCACTAAAATGTTGTGTATTCCGACCCTCTTTGCGCCCCATACGTCTGTAAAAAGCTGATCACCGACAAACAGCGTGTTCGTCTGATCTGTTCCCATGATCTCCATCGCATGGAGATAATTCTTTCTTGCAGGCTTCAGCGCATTATAAATATAATGTGTCTGGATCTCCTGATTAAACATCTCTACGCGTTTTTTCTGATTGTTGGACAACAGACAGCTTTCAAAGCCAATCTCTCTCAGTCTTTGAAACAGTCTCTTTGCACGTTCATCTGCCGGTGCACCGTGAGGAACTAATGTATTATCAATATCAAAGATTACCCCCCGGTATCCTTGCTCATATAGTTTTTCAAAAGGGATCTTATAAGTAGACCCCAAATATTCATCTGGAAAAAATTTTTCAAACATTATTTCATCTAACTCCGTAAGCTTTCAAATCAATTCTTCTATGATCCCAAGAATTGATTTCATTATAACAATTCAGTGAAATGATGTCTACTGTTTTTCCAACGCATCCTGCACATTTCTCCTGAATTCTACCCATGCGTCCTCATCCTCTACAAAATATTTCGGACAGATTTTTCCGGTTACATCATAGTGACGGATCACCTGATCTGCTGTCAGATCATATTTTGCACAAAGCCATGCTGTAAGTTGTACAAGTGAGCGGTATGTTGCATCAGTAAACTTTCCATTCTCATCCGGATGACAACATTCAATCGAAATCGTATCCACATTGCGGTCATTTGAAGCATATGCCATCTCCCAGGTCGGAATACACTGAATAATCTCTCCTTCCAATCCTATCACAAAATTACTGCTTGCCGAAGTCTCATGGCTATCTTTGAGACCATTAAAATAATCTCTGTTATCCTGCGCTGTACTCCCCGGATTCGCTGTGTAATGGACAACAATCCCATTCACATGGTCAATTGTTGTCCCTGGTCTGGAATACGGATTTACATCTAACAACTGTATATCCATCTCCGGCTGCGTAGCATCCACATCAGCATATTGATTTTTCTTTTGTATACAGGATTTAAAAAGAAGAAAAAGCAGTAAAATCATTAATGGGATCATTATGATCCGCAACATTTTTCTGCCTCGCTTTTTCTTCCTTCGTGTATTCTTCGGCAATGTTTTCCGCCCTGCCAGCTGCTTTCGTCTTGACGTACTCATTCGGTATTTCTCCTGATTTTTAATTCTCTCATTTCCATCGTTTAAAACAAACATCTTCTTATTTCAGCTATTATACCATATGTTTCTTAACCATTTATGAATTTTGTCTTAACTGTTTTATATTCGTATAAAAGGGAAATTCCCGGTAGATCCAGCTCTCACTGAACCTCCGGGAATTCCTCAAGGCGTTCCTATATATTATTTTATTATATCAGGGATGTGATTTTTCATCCCGTCAGGTAATGCGGAATATCCGCAGTACTTCCATTTATCTGTCTGCAGGCAATCTGCAAACCTTCAATTTACTCGTCTACACTGTAGTTCGGAGCTTCTTTTGTAATATGAATGTCATGTGGATGACTTTCTTTCAGTGATGCCGCAGAGATCTTCACAAATCTTCCGTTCTCTTTAAGCTCTTCAACTGTATGTGTTCCACAATATCCCATTCCTGAACGAAGTCCACCCATGAGCTGGAATACTGTATCTTCTACAGATCCCTTATAAGCTACACGTCCTTCGACTCCTTCCGGAACAAGTTTCTTTGCATTCTCCTGGAAATAACGGTCTTTACTTCCGTTCTCCATCGCTGCGATGGATCCCATTCCACGATATACTTTATATTTTCTTCCCTGGTACAGTTCGAATGTTCCTGGGCTTTCATCACATCCTGCAAAGATGCTTCCCATCATACATACATTCGCACCTGCTGCGATTGCCTTTGTCATATCTCCTGAGTACTTGATACCACCATCTGCAATGATCGGAATACCATACTCTTTAGCAACTTCGTAACAATCCATAACAGCTGAAACCTGAGGTACACCAATACCTGCAACGATACGTGTTGTACAGATAGATCCAGGTCCGATACCAACTTTAACTGCATCTACACCAGCTTCGATCAGTGCTCTTGCAGCCTCTCCTGTAGCCACATTTCCAGCGATCACCTGAAGATCCGGGAATGCATCCTTAACCATCTTCACTGTGCGGATAACATTCGCTGAATGACCATGTGCTGAATCCATAACAACAACATCTACATGAGATTTCACAAGTGCTTCTACACGCTCCAGACAGTTTGCTGTGATACCAACAGCTGCTCCACAGAGAAGTCTTCCCTGCTCATCCTTTGCTGACAATGGATACTTGATCTGTTTCTCAATATCTTTGATCGTGATAAGTCCTTTCAGATTACCTTCATCATCTACGATCGGAAGTTTCTCTTTTCTTGCTTTGGCAAGAATCTTTTTTGCTTCCTCTAATGTAATTCCTTCTTTTGCTGTAACAAGTCCTTCAGAAGTCATGGATTCTTTGATCTTCTTAGAGAAATCTGTCTCGAACTTCAGGTCACGGTTTGTGATGATTCCGACAAGTTTACGTCCCTCTGTAATCGGCACACCTGAAATACGGTATTTTGCCATCAGGTCATTCGCATCTTCAAGTGTATGCTCCGGTGAAAGGAAGAAAGGATCTGTAATAACACCATTCTCAGAACGTTTTACCTTATCAACTTCCTCTGCCTGTGCTTCAATAGACATATTCTTATGGATGATTCCGATTCCACCCTGGCGAGCCATAGCGATTGCCATTCTATGTTCTGTAACAGTATCCATTCCTGCACTCATCATCGGAATATTCAATACGATTTTCTTTGTCAGATGTGTTGACAGATCTACCTGATTCGGAATTACTTCTGAATAAGCCGGTACAAGAAGAACATCATCAAATGTAATACCTTCCCCTATAATCTTACCCATTATACTTTACCTCTCTTTCTTAAGAACCCATGAAACTGCTTTGAAATGGCAGTTAATGTATCTAAAAATCTTTTGTAATTATTAACTGATATACTACAGAAATTCCCGAAGGATGTCAAGAGTATTTTCCCTGATGTGCTCATAATTTGTATTGATTTATTTTAACCTTTATTATTAAGTTTTACTTATAAGTACTCCTTTATTTATTATCTATGCGACAAACTGAGCCTTTTTTAGAACAAACAAAAGGTTCTATCTGACATTACGAAAATGTGATAGAACCCTCTGTTCCTGCTGCTACAGATCTCTATGTAACAGCTCTTTTATTCTATTCTTATAGAAATTCTGCAAATCTTCCTGATGGATAGATTACATCATTCCCATTCCACCTGCACCGCCTGCTGGCATAGCCGGTGTATCCTCTTTAATTGTAGATACAACAGACTCTGTTGTAAGAAGTGTAGAAGCAACACTTGTTGCGTTCTGAAGAGCACTTCTTGTAACCTTCGCTGGATCAAGGATTCCCTTCTCAACCATATCTACATATGTCTCATTGTAAGCATCGAATCCTGTTCCTACTTCAGACTCTCTTACTTTGTTTACAATAACTGCTCCCTCAAGTCCTGCATTCTTTGCGATCTGAGCCAGAGGAGCTTCCAGTGCTTTCAGGATAATCTTGGCACCTGTCTTCTCATCTCCCTCAAGAGTCTCTGCGAATTCTTTTACCTTCTTAGAAACATGGATGTATGCGGATCCACCACCACCGATGATTCCTTCTTCAACTGCTGCTCTTGTAGCATTCAGAGCATCTTCCATACGAAGTTTAGCTTCTTTCATCTCTGTCTCTGTAGCTGCACCTACACGGATAACAGCAACTCCGCCTGCAAGTTTTGCAAGTCTCTCCTGAAGTTTCTCTCTGTCGAAATCAGATGTTGTCTCTTCGATTGCTTTCTTGATCTGTCCAACACGATCTGCGATTGCGTTCTTGTCTCCACATCCGTCAACGATAACTGTATTCTCTTTCTGAACCTTAACAGATTTTGCACGTCCAAGCTGATCCATTGTAGTTTCTTTAAGATCAAATCCAAGTTCTTCAGAAATCACCTGTCCGCCTGTCAGAATTGCGATATCCTGAAGCATCTCTTTTCTTCTGTCACCATATCCCGGTGCTTTTACTGCCACAACATTGAATGTTCCACGCAGTTTATTCACGATCAGAGTTGTAAGTGCCTCACCCTCGATATCCTCAGCGATAATAAGAAGTCTTGCACCAGACTGAACGATCTGCTCAAGAACCGGAAGAATCTCCTGGATATTGGAAATCTTCTTGTCTGTGATCAGGATATATGGATCATCAAGAACAGCTTCCATCTTCTCCATGTCTGTTGCCATATATGCGGAAATATATCCACGGTCAAACTGCATACCTTCTACAAGGTCAAGCTCTGTCTGCATTGTCTTGGACTCTTCGATTGTGATAACTCCGTCATTGGATACTTTTTCCATTGCATCTGCAACCATCTGTCCGACTTCATCATCTCCTGAAGAAACTGCAGCAACTCTTGCAATCTGCTCTTTTCCGTTAACTTTGCTGCTCATCTCACGGATTGCTTCTACAGCTTTATCTGTAGCTTTCTTCATTCCTTTTCTCAGGACGATCGGGTTTGCTCCTGCTTCAAGGTTCTTCATTCCTTCGTGAACCATTGCCTGTGCAAGAACTGTAGCTGTTGTTGTACCGTCTCCGGCAACATCATTTGTCTTAGCTGCAACTTCTCTGATCAGCTGTGCACCCATGTTCTCAAATCCGTCTTCCAACTCAATCTCTTTGGCGATTGTCACACCGTCATTTGTGATAAGCGGAGCACCGAATGATTTATCAAGTACTACGTTTCTTCCTTTTGGTCCTAATGTTACTTTAACTGTATCAGCTAACTGATTCACACCTCTTTCAAGTGCTG
>ERZ791849.390-NODE-390-length-16521-cov-180.286_pt1 | contig 16521 bp, 13 predicted proteins | sample MGYA00510288_ERZ791849 | MGnify/ENA primary metagenome ERZ791849 (study PRJEB30046, sample SAMN00715262) | human gut metagenome | study: EMG produced TPA metagenomics assembly of the A metagenome-wide association study of gut microbiota in type 2...
TCAATTAATCGTTCATCTCATTTTATTCTGATTTCTTATCCTTGATGATGCTCACAGACAGCGCACCCGCAATCAGCAGGATACCTGCCACAATCATCATATCGCTCTGATGAGAACCCACCAGACTCAGGACAGTTCCACCGCAGATGGCAGCCACAATCTGAGGGATACAGATGGTTCCGTTAAACAGACCGAGATAAGCACCCATGTGACCATATCCCTGCAAAGCATTGGTAACAAAGGTGAAAGGCATCGCCAGCATGGCTGCCCAACCGGCACCAATCATCAGGAACGGAACAAACTGCAGATACTGGTCATGCAGGAAAGGTATCAGGGCAAAGCCCACACCGCCGATAACCAGACTGACAGCGTATGCCACCTTCGTATTCTTAAACTGAGGGAGAATCACAGCCCAGACTACACTACCTACCGCCTGTACGGCAAAGAGAATGCCCACCCAGTTGCCTGCCTCCTGAAATGCTTCAGAAGCAGGGTCGGTAGTATTCCATACGGTTTCAGCGATGGCTCCCGTAGAATAATTCCAGAGATAAAGGAAACCAGCCCAGCAGAAGAGCTGAACCAGTCCCACCTTCCAGAAGGTAGATGGCGCCTTGCGGAGCAAAGTAATCCAACCGGCCTTGTCTTCAGAAGCCTCAGCATCAGGATTCTTCACTCTTCCCTCTTCCCTCTTCGCTTCATTATACTCCGCATACTGCTGTGGATTCCACTCCTTCACCTTCATCGTGGTGTAGATAACACAGAGAATCAGGATAGCCGCACCGATATAGAACGACCAGATGACAGAATCAGGAACCACACCCTTCTCAGCATAATTCTTGATACCGAGGAAGGTAAAGAGGAATGGGAAGATATATCCGGCTACAGAACCGGCATTGCAGAGGAAACTCTGGATAGAGTAAGCCTTTGCCTTCTGTTTTTCATTTACCATATCGCCTACCAACATCTTGAACGGCTGCATCGCCATGTTGATGCTCGTATCGAGGAACATCAGCGCTATCAGACCGAAGAGCATCGCACCGCTTACGGTCAGTCCGAGCGAACCGGCATTCGGGAGCAGGCACATTACCAGGACGGCAATCGTAGCACCCACAAAGAGATAAGGGATGCGGCGGCCAAAGCGGCACCACGTCTTATCGCTCAACGTGCCCACGATAGGCTGAACCAGGATTCCCATCAGAGGAGGGAGAATCCAGAAATAACTCAAGTTGTGTGGGTCAGCACCCAACGTTGCAAAGATTCGGGAGATGTTGGCGCTCTGTAGGGCGTAGGCAATCTGTACTCCGAAAAATCCGAAGCTCAAGTTCCAGAGCTTCCAGAAACTTAAATCAGGTTTTTGTTTCATCGTTATATTGTTTTTATATTTTTATCTTGTTGTTCCTCTCACCACGAGTCGTGTTCTCACCACTCGCTTCTCCACCTCATCTCTAGGGATGGAGCCTTCCACCTGACCAATCAGGATATTGGCAGCTTCCTCGCCTACAGCTACACCTCGCTGCTCAACCGTAGTAAGCATCGGGTCGCACGCCTTGGCACGGTCGCCATTGGTGAATCCGCAGATGCTGATTTCTTCAGGCACCTTGAATCCCATCCGCTTGGCGGTATAGAGGATACCGATTGCCGTATCATCATTGATGGCGAAGAAAGCATCCGGACGATCTTCCTCTATCAGAATATCCGGCGTTATTGCCTCGGCACTGGCACGGTCATCGCAGATCTTCACCCAGTCAGGGTTTTCCGTCAAGCCATGCTTTACCAGCGCATCATGATAACCGTTATATCGGTTCTTGGAGATTTCCAGATTCATCGGCGAGCCGTAGAAGGCAATCTTCTTACAGCCCGTATCAATCATGTGGGTAACGGCAGTAAAGGCACCCATATAGTCATCTACCACCACTCGCGAGCAGTTCACGCCCGTACATATTCTATCATAGAAGATGAGCGGCACCCCATTCTGCAGCAGTTTTTCGAAATGGTCATACTGCTTGGTATCCTTCGCCTGTGAAACGATGATGCCACAAACCTTGTTCTGATAGAAGTCTTCACAGATGGCCACCTCCTTATCGTAGCGCTCGTTACTCTGCGCCACCATCACACGGTAACCTCTGGCTCTAGCCTCTTCCTCTATGCCCGAAAGCACCGACATGAAGTAATAGTGTACCACCTGAGGTACAATAACTCCAATCACCTTCATTGGCTTCACCTTATTATGTCTTAAAGCTTCACCCAGGAAATTAGGAAAGAAGTTATGTTCACGCGCGTATTTCTGAATACGCTCCTTTTGGGCAGTACTGATACGAGAACTGTCCTTCAATGCTCGGCTCACCGTGGCAACACTTACGCCCAGGTCGCGAGCAATATCTTTCATTGTTATTGTTTCTTTATCACCCATTGCTATTAGTTGTGCTGCAAAATTACGAAATATCCTCAATATCAGTTCAAAGTTCTTGACTTAAATCAAGTAATTTCTGTGCAAACGTTTGCACAAAATAAATAACGGAATTAACACAAAAATAGTACAACATTAGAGAAAAGAACTTAATTTTGCACACAGAAACGACAAGTTTATGGGCAAGTGCCCCATTCCTACCTTATATAATAATAAGAAGGATGCCAGAAAGACCCCGAAAAGAGCCAGAACGGCATTTTGAGTAGGAACGACAACAACTTAAGCCAAGAAGAAAAGAAGAAAAAGTAAATAAATAAATATAATACATTAACTTAAAAATCGAGCAAATGATGAAGCAGGTAAAAATTAAATTGCCCCTCAGAGCGTTGACCCTAGCAAGCGGTCTGCTTCTGACGGTGAGTTCCTTTGCGCAGAGTAATGCAATTAAGGGACATGTGAAGGATGCTTCTGGTGAACCTATCATGGGTGCTACCATTACAGTTAACGGTAAGGCAGTAGGCATTACCGACATGGATGGTAACTTCTCAGTTGATGCAGCGCCAGGTGCCAAGATTACATTCACCTATCTGGGTATGACACCACAGACAGTGAAGGCATCTAGTAACATGAACATTACCTTGGAAGATGACTCAAAGGCTTTGAACGAAGTCGTTGTCATCGGTTATGGTGTGGCTAAGAAGAACGACTTGACAGGTTCCGTTACAGCTATCAAGCCAGACGAGAAGAACCATGGTATCATTACTTCTGCACAGGATATGATTCAAGGTAAGATTGCCGGTGTAAATGTCAACTCATCAACGGGTGCTCCTGGTGATGGTGCACAGATTCGTATCCGTGGTGGTGCTTCTCTTACTGCGAGCAACAACCCATTGATTGTTATCGATGGTATGCCTATGGATAACAATAATACAAAAGGTGTAAACAACCCTCTTTCTCTTGTCAATCCTAACGATATCGAGAGCTTCACCGTATTGAAGGATGCTTCAGCTACTGCCATCTATGGTTCCCGTGGTTCTAATGGTGTCATCATCATTACAACCAAGAAGGGTCGCAGCGGCCAGAAGCCACAGGTTTCTTACAATGGTACACTTTCGGTAAGTACTGTTGCCAAGAAGATGGATGTGATGAATGCTTCCGAATATACAGACTTCATCAAGAACTATTATGGTGAAGATTCTTCTGCCTACAAAGGTTTAGGATGGAAGAAGTTCAATGAAGATGGAACTCCAGATTATTCTGCCGGCACATACGATACCGACTGGCAGGACGAGATTTACCGTGCAGCTGTCAGCCATGAGCATAATGTAAGTTTAACAGGTGGCATCAGCAAGAAATCATGGTCAATGCCTTATCGTGTCAGCATTGGTTACACCGGTCAGGAAGGTATTCTGAAGGGTTCTGACTATAAGCGAGTTACTGCCGGTTTCAACATCAATCCATCATTGTTCGACAAGCACCTTAACATTAATGTCAACGGTAAGTATTCTTACTCAAAAACAAATCCAGGTGGACAGGATGCAGTAGGCGCAGCTGTCTCTATGGATCCTACTCGTCCTGTTAAGAGTAATGATGAGAAATTCAAGAACTGGGGTGGCTATTGGCAGTGGGCATTACCTACTACCTCATATGACCCTACATTCCCATATAACCGCAACGACGATGCTCCAACAAACCCTGTAGAAAAAGTAGAAAACTACGATTTCTACAAGAGTGCGCATATTCTCTTAGGTAATGTAGAGGCAGACTATAAGATACATGGTTTCGAAGACCTTCATCTTCACGCCAACATAGCTGGAGAATATAGCACTGGTGGAGAGTACAACACCAACAATCCACAATCTACATACGGATTCTACTATGGTGGCAACAGCGAAAATAAGGAGAAGAAGTATAACGTTGTAGCTACTGCCTATGCTCAGTACACCAAGGACTTCAACAAGGCTAACCACTTCGACATCATGGCTGGTTATGAGTATAGCCACATGAAATATTGGGGAGACCAGTGGAGCAAGTCTATGTATCCATCTACCTACGAAGGTAAGAATGATGCAGGCGAAGCTCTTGCAGGAACTGTGAAGTCTTACGATACAAGCAACTGGAAGGGACAGACTTACCTAGTGAGCTGGTATGGACGTGCCAACTATTCTCTGTTGGATCGTTACCTCCTTACATTCACTGCCCGTTATGATGGTTCAAGCCGCTTTGCAGACGGACACCGTTGGGGTTTCTTCCCATCAGCAGCCTTCGCATGGCGTATCAAAGACGAAAAATTCCTGAAAGATGTTGATGCTATCAGCGACTTGAAACTCCGACTTGGTTGGGGTAAGACCGGTCAGCAGGATACAGGTAGAGAGTACTACACCGCTACCTATAAGAAGAGTACAAGTAATCACCACCTTTATCCAATCGGTGGTATTGCCAACAACCCAGGAATACTCTACCGTCCATTGGCATACAATGACGAATTGACTTGGGAGACGACTACTACATGGAACGTAGGTCTCGACTATGGTATGTTCGACCAGAGACTCACCATCAACCTTGATGGTTATATCCGCAAGACAACCGACTTGCTCAGCACAACAACCATCGCTGCAGGTCAGAACTTTGACAATGCGCTCTTAATGAATGCAGGTACATTGGAAAACAAGGGTTTTGAGGTAGCTATCACAGGTCGTCCTATCCAGACCAAGGACTGGTTTGTAGAATTGAGCGTCAACGCTGCTTACAACAAGAACGAGATTACCGAACTTGCAGGCGGTCGTGATTTGATGGAGGCAGGAATGAAGGTTGGTCAGGATCAGGCAATCACCTATCATAAGGTAGGAAAGCCAGCCAACTCATTCTTGGTTTACCAGCAGGTTTACGATGAGAGCGGACGTCCAATCATGGGTTGCTACGTAGATCGTAATGGTGATGGTTCTATTGACGAGAACGACAGATATTTCTATAAGAATATCGTGGCTCCTTGGACTGGTGGTTTCAGCTTCAAGGTTGCATACAAGAACTGGGACCTCGGAAGTAATTTCCGTGCAAGCTTCGGAAACTATCTCTATAATGGATACGCAGAAGGTGCGATAAACACAAAAGAGGTATGTAGTGCAAAGGGATATTATAAAAATACCACAAAGGAGTTAGTAGCTCTTGGCTGGACTTCGTACAACTATCCTCTTACCGACTACTTCGTACAGAATGGCAGCTTCTTGAAGTGCGACAACATCACACTGGGCTATAACTTCAACAATCTGCTGAAGGGTGGCAACTACAAGGGCATCTCTGGCCGTATCTACGCCTCATGCTCTAACGTGTTTACTATCACCAAGTATAAAGGTATTGACCCTGAAGTAACATCAGGTAAGGACGACAACATCTATCCTCGTTGCCGCACATTCCTGCTCGGTCTGAACCTTAACTTCTAACATTTTAAAATAGATTTCGATATGAAACTCAATAAATTCAACATAATTGCCCCAGCAGCAGCTCTTCTGCTTTCAGCAAGCTTGAGCTCTTGCATGGATGACTTGAACAAGGGAAACATTGACCCTACTGTTGATGCCAATCCTAATATTACGGGCTTATACAGCAAGTGCTATGCTGGTCTTATCATGGAGGGTAATGACGGTAATGCCGATTTCACTATCGACGACGCTGGTAAGTCAACCCTTCTACGCAACCTGTTCAACTTCAACGAGGTACCTACCGACGAAGCCGTCTGCTGGTGGTCAGATGGCGGTATCGCAGATGTTGCCTACAATAAGTTCGATCCGGGTAATGCTACTCTGAAGAACCTCTACTATCGTCTGATGTCGAACATCTCTTACGAGAATCATTTCTTGAGCCTCGACGCAGCCAAAGAGGATAAAACTAAGTATGCAGAGGTACGTGTACTTCGTGCCTATAGCTATTTCTTGATGCTCGACTTCTTTGGAGACCCTACATTCATTGACAAGATTTCTGCAGAGACACCACGTCAGGCACACTCTTACAATTCAAAGTTTGAGGAAGGCAAGTCTTACACTCGTGCAGAGCTTCTTCAGTTGGGCCGTGAGTTCCTGTTCAACTGGGTAAAGGAAGAATTGCTCGCTGCAGAGCCAGACCTGTTGGAGGCAAAGCCTGAGACTGACAACGACCCAGACTATGGCCGTATTGATAAAGGCACATGCTGGTTGCTTTTAAGCCGTCTGTACCTCAATGCTGGTACATACCTCAATAACGATGGTCAGAACAATCAATATTGGGATAAGGCTCTCGAATATGCCGAGAATGTTATCAATTCAGACTACAAGCTCTTCGATGACAGCAAGATGTCTAATGAGGCTAAGGCTAATGGCTACAAGCCATACGACCTGCTCTTCATGGGCGACAATGGTTCAAATGGTGCAAGCTGCGAGGCTCTACTCCCATTGATGCAAGATGGAGAAAAAACTCAGGGATACGGTGGCTCGATGTTCTTTGTTGCAGCTCTTTGGGATGCTACGATGCAGACTGTTACAGCTAAGGATGCTGCCACTACTGCCAACACATGGTCAGGTATGCGTGTTCGTCCACAATTCGTAGAGAAGTTCTTTACCAATCCAGAAGTTGTTGTAAACAAGTCAGCTTCCGAAATCCGTGCTATGAACGTTGATGACCGTGCTATCCTTTGGGGTAAAGGCAACAGTGACGGCGATCGTACTTTGGAGATTGGTGCTAACGATAAGTTCGTCAAGGGTATTGCAACACCAAAATGGAATAACAACTATTCTAATGGTGGTACTCCTCACGACAGCTACAACGTAGACATCGACTTCTTCCTCTTCCGTGTAGCTGAGGCTTACCTCAATGCAGCAGAGGCAGAGATGCACATCAATGGTGAAAGCTCGGCTAAGGCAAAGAAGTATATCGATGCTCTTCGCAATCGTGCCCACGCTGCCTTACGTGATTCTTATACTCTTAACGACGTGCTCGATGAGCGTGCCCGTGAGTTGTATTGCGAAGGTCTCCGCCGTACCGATTTGATCCGTTTCAACCAGTTTGGTGGCAGTCAGGCTACATACAATTGGGAACTTAAGGGTGGTAGTAAGAATGGTACAACCTTCGACAAGAAGTTTAATGTATATCCTCTCCCATCTTCAGAGGTTCTTTCTAACAAGAACTTGACACAGATTGATGGATACAACGAGGTCAAAAACTAAAGTATAAAAGAATTATTAAAGAAAACGCAATATGAAGAATAAATATATAATTGGTGCTCTGCTTGTCGGCATCATCAGCTTATTCGCATCATGTTCGGATGACAACGACTCTAACCCTACGCTGATTCAGCCTAAAGAGTTTGTGTTGAACACTCCTACATATGCCAATGCGACTATTGATTTGGAAAAATCTACTGGTCTTGAGCTTACATGGTCACAGCCTAAGTACACAGCAGACAATGCCCCAATCAACGCAACATACGAGGTGCAAGTATCTCCAACCAACAGCTTCACAGTTTCTACTGATGAAGCTGCTGCAGACGAGAGTGGAGAAAAGGTGCCAGACTACGCTGTTCTTAGCAACACCACACAGAAATGTAATATTTCTGCCTCTGCAGAAGAAATGGACAAGGCATTGGTAAAGATACTTAAATGGACTGAAGGTAATGTTCCTGCCGAGCAGGAGATGTACGTTCGTATTAACGCTTACATCCTTGAGGGCACAAACCACCTGAACCCTATCGCTTCAAACTCAGTAAAGCTTAACGTAAAGCCTTACTACATTGAATTGAAGGATGCTGTTCCAACAATGTGGTATCTTGTAGGTAACATGTTCGGCGCTAAGTGGGCAAGTGACAAGAACATTGGAGTAGACGCACTTCCTATGTTCCTTAAGCCTAACTTCTCTTACGACAAGAAGACTGGTGCTGGTGAGATTGAATACACCAACTACTTCCTTACCGGCGATTACAACGACAAGGCCGAGTGCGACGGAGCTGGCTTCAAGATTATGCCTTCAAGCTTCAACTGGGATTACAGTATGAACGCCGATGGCGCTACAAAGGGTACAATCGTCAACCGTAACGGCGGTAGCGATGGTGGTCATATCGTAGCTCCAGAAGCCGGTTACTATACCATTACTATCAACACAGCAGACAACACTGCCAAGATGGTGAAGTACGAGGGTAATGTAACCAACTATGGTACTATCCAGATTGCAACCTCATTAGACGATTTCGCGAGCGACACTCCAATGCTTCCTTACAACACAGAGGGCGTTGAAAACCACGCTTGGTACTATGTGATGGAAGTTCCTGCCGGACAGACAGTAAGCTTCAAGTTCAAGATTGCTGGTTCTTGGGATACCAACTGGGGTTATGGCAAAGCAGACGGCGATATCAACATGTTCGGTAAGTGTGAGGCTGGTGGCAAGAACCTCGGCTTGGCAGAAGGCAAGTACGTCATCTCATTCAACGACATCACAGGTGCATTCAGCATCGTTAAATTGTAAATCACTTAAAGTATAGACAATTATGATTAAGAAAATATTATTGGGAATGACCCTGCTGATGTCTATGGTATCTTGTACCGAGGACTACACAGATTGGGGTAACCCACAGTCAAATTCCCAGGAGGAAGCTGTGGCATTCGGAAATGGTAGCGTTACTCCAGTTGATGTTATCAACTTGGCTGATGTAACAACAGAGAAGATAAAAGTAGCGAGCATTGTTGCTCCTACTTCTTCCGACGCTGCTTATACACCTAATTATAAGATTAACTTCGACGGTCAGTCATTCGACATTGATGCTGATGGCAACATGGCAACAGCTGACTTGGTAAATTTCATCACCAATAAGTATGGCAAGCGTCCTACAAAGCGCGACATCGATGCTACTCTTGACGCATGGCAAAGCAATGGCTCAACAGCCGTGAAGATGGCTACATCTGAAACATTCCAGGTTAAGGCTATTCCTGAGGCTCCAGTTATCGAAGAAGGCTATTACCTCGTAGGCGACATGTTTACTACAGATGACGTAAATGGTTGGACTAAGGGTGTTGCAAAAGCATTCAACCACAGCGACAAGGATGTATATGAGGATCCGGTCTTCACCGTATCTTTCGAAACAACCAAGGCAGACCAGTATTGGAAGATTATTCCTAAGAAAAACATTGATGCAGATGACCTCTGGGCTCCAGGTGTTGTAGGACCTAAGGTTGACGGCGACGACAGTATGACTGGTGCGCTGACAAACGGTGACGCTAAGGCTGGTAAGATTGCCAAGGCTGGTAAGTATAAGCTCACCATCAACATGATGGACTACTCTTATACCTTAGAGGAGGTTAACTACGATCCATTCATCTACTTCATCGGTAGTACTGATGGTTGGAAATCCAATGATCAGAAGCTTGCTCTCGTAGATGATGCAAAGGGCGTATACACAGGTTATGTATATTTAGCCGATCCTAACAATGCTGGCTTTGAGTTCAAGTTCCAGCGTGCGCCAGGAAACTGGGACACCGCTATTGGTGCAGGTACATTTGTAAGCTTTGCTGGAGCTGCTATCGGCGTCGACAATGGCAACCTCGGCGTAAATGCAGGCGAAGGTGTTTACTACATGGATGTTAATCTTTCAGAAGGCACTATCACAGCCACTAAGGTTGAGACCATGGGTATGATTGGTGGCTTCAACGAATGGGCTGGCGACGCACCAATGACATGGAACTCTGAAGAGTATTGCTTCGAGGCAACAAATGTAGGTGTTACTGCCGATGGTTGGAAGTTCCGCGTAAACGGTGGTTGGGCTGTCAACCTCGGTGGAAGTCTTAACAACCTGACAGCAGGTGGCGACAACCTTACAGTTGCTGGCAACACAGTCAAGTTGTATCCTACAAGAAAGACTAAGGACAATATCTACTGCACAGTAGAATAAGTATTTGTTTCATCATAATAAAAATAGTATAACCAATAGGCGGCTCTCAATTCCGGGAGCCGCCTATTTTTCTTTCTCCTCATCCTTTTCAAGTATTTTTTCCCAAAAACCTTGGAAGTTACAAGGAAAAGTCGTATCTTTGCAGAAGAAAAGCTATAAAAAAGAAATTATGGGACATCAAGAAGATATTGTAAAAACAGAAAGTAAAATCATTATCATCAGGGATACGCAAGTTATCCTTGACAGAGATGTTGCGGAATTGTATGGAGTAGAAACCAGAGATATAAACAAAGCGGTTAAAAATAACCCCAAAAAGTTTCCCCCTGGTTATATTATTGAACTGAATAGCAGCGAGAAACAGGAACTGGTGGAAAATTTCCACCGGTTCAATAAACTCAAGCATTCCACTGTTGCTCCACATGCTTTTACCGAGCAAGGACTTTATATGCTTGCCACTATTCTGAAAGGTGATTTAGCCATCAGTACAACCATTGCCATCATTGATACTTTCACTCAACTTCGCAAGTTGGCAAGAACCATAGATAAGGTGAATGAAGATGCAAAGGAGCATGGTATTTTACCAGACAAAGCAACAGAAGGTAAGATACAAGCTGCCATGAACGAAGTCTTCGCAGATAAGCTGCCATTAAAAATGCGCAGATTGACTTTTGGGGTAAATTTAGGAGTGCTGAAATTTTCTATAGAAACCAAAAGAGAATCCAAAGAATAAAACAACATAAAAAGGAGGGAAGAATATGAACATGTTTGAACAGATGCCATTCAGCGAGAAGTATCCAGTCTTCCGCAAGTTGGCAGAAATAGGCGACCTCCGCAAGCTCTCCCGCGAGGAACTTGAGCTGTATGACGAGGACATCAAGAATATGCGTGATATATATGCCACCAGAAAGTTTGATGAAAAGAAAGGGATGGAAATAGGTATGGCAAAAGGTATGGCGAAAGGTATGGAAAAAGGTATGGCGAAAGGTATGGAAAAAGAAAAGCTAGCCACAGCTCGCCGCCTTCTGTCAATGGGCCTTTCTGATGAGCAAGTATCAACAGCCACCGAACTCCCACTGGAGGAAATCCAGAAATTAAAGGAACAAGCCTGAAACTGGCTGAACTTTCAGGAACTCAAATGTAGGATATGAGACGTTTTTATTAGGCATAGGATATGCTTAACTATAATTCGGCGGTTGCAACCGCCGAATTACAAAACAATAAAAATCATATACAGAACTTTCGCATGTGGTTTAAGTTCGGGCTGAAGGCCCAAAAGCTCTTAGCCCAGGGCATCGCCCTGGGCCAGGAGCTTCTGCCCCTTCGGGGCGTGTGGAGCCAACTTGCGAAATTTCTGTTTAATAATTCACAAAGGAACTTTTAGTTGAAATCAGCTTCTTATATGAGTATATAAACTACAACAAGCAACCGATAAATAAGGACGAACTGATCAAAGATTTTGATCGGTTCAATAACTCAAACATTCTATAATTGCGCAACCGCTGGTTGCGCAATTACATCAGTAAACTTATCTTCTCCACCCCCTTTTCAAGTATTTTTTCCCTAAAACCTTGGGAGTTACGAGGAAAAGTCGTAACTTTGTCCCTGAATAGCAATATTGCGTCCACGACCTTATAAACAACAAAGAATGTAAAATGGCAAATAACATAGAACATCAAGACAAAGATGAACTGGTTACAAATTGTGACCGGTCCAAAATGGATGTCACAAAATATGATGACCATAAACTTGCAAGTAACATAGAACCTCTAATAAAAGTGATTAGAGGACAACAAGTTATGCTTGATAAAGATTTAGCCACCTTATATGGTGTAGAGACAAAAGTCCTTAATCAAACCGTTAAGCGTAACATAGAGCGATTTCCCAACGATTTTCGCTTTGAATTGAGTAAAGAAGAATGTTTGAGGTCACAAATTGTGACCTCAAACGGCAGAGGTGGTAACCGATACTCAACTTATGCCTTTACAGAACAAGGCGTGGCAATGCTTAGTAGTGTCCTTCGTTCGAAAACAGCCATAGAGGTAAACATTCAGATTATGCGAGCATTTGTTTCCATGCGTCACTTCATGGTAAATAATGCTTCTGTTTTTAGTCGTTTAGAAACAATGGAGTATCACCAGTTGGAAATTCTGCAACATCAACAAGATACCGATAAGCACATAGAGGCAACCAATAAGCGTATTGATGAGGTGTTCCGCAGATTGGACGAGGGCAATACGAAACCGAAGCAAGGAGTATTCTATAATGGGCAAATTTATGATGCCTATACTTTCGTTTCCGATTTGATTAAGAGCGCAAAAAAGCGCATTATTCTTATCGACAACTATGTGGATGAAACAGTACTTACATTACTAGACAAAAGAGAACCTGAAGTGACTGCTGTCATCTATACTCAGCAGATAAGTCGTCATTTCCAACTTGACATTGACCGCCATAACGCTCAATATGCACCAATAGCTGTAGAAACATTCCGTTTATCACATGACCGCTTTCTTTGCATAGATGATGACGTTTATCATATAGGTGCTTCTATCAAGGATCTGGGCAAAAAATGGTTTGGTTTCTCTAAAATGGAAATACTTACACCTAATGAGTTGGTGGAAAGAATAAATAGAGGGTAATAAAATGAGAAAGAAGCCCTAGAAGATGTTAAAGCTGGCAGAGTATATCATGCAAAAGATGCTCACGACTTAATCAAACAGTGCTTAGAATGAAATACTCTATTACAAACATTGTATTATAATTAATCTAACTGCCATTGTTCGACAAGCACACGGAGGCAGAGTGTATGGATATATTTGATTGTTGGATTTATATAGTGAAGAATATGAACATGTTTGAACAGATGCCATTCAGCGAGAAGTATCCAGTCTTCCGCAAGTTGGCAGAAATAGGCGACCTCCGCAAGCTCTCCCGCGAGGAACTTGAGCTGTATGACGAGGACATCAAGAATATGCGTGATATATATGCCACCAGAAAGTTTGATGAAAAGAAAGGGATGGAAATAGGTATGGCGAAAGGTATGGAAAAAGAAAAGCTAGCCACAGCTCGCCGCCTTCTGTCAATGGGCCTTTCTGATGAGCAAGTATCAACAGCCACCGAACTCCCACTGGAGGAAATTCAGAAAATGAAGGAATAAGAAGAGATTACTAGGCGGTTCTCGAACATATCGGGAGCCGCCTTTTTTGTATGCCTTTACGTTATGCAAATCGTATTAAGCCTTCTGCACGTTTTCAAGATTTTTATGATTATATTCTTTAACAGACAATGGGATGGATTTTTGCACTTGCTTGTTGAATTCGCATTCTTTGTCTTCTATGAAAGATGATGCATATATATATATAATAATGTGATAACTTGTATCTTTTGGTGTAAAATATTAGGTTTATTTATACTTTGATATATGTCATGTGATTATACGACATTTGTCATCCGGCCGTACGACAAGTGTCGTATAAACGCATGACAAATGTCACGCAATCGCAAGAAAGGCTTCCTTGCATCGTTATAATTGATTCCTTGCATCGTATAAGTTGCGGCATTGTTATCATCCATCTCACCATAGCCAAGCATCGGGACGTAATTTTCATTTCCTCAGTTGGCTATGATTCCTCCTCTCACCAGCCATTTCGCAAAGAAGCGGTCGCTAACCAGATAGCCAGTCGGAGTCTTGCTTACCAGCTGCTTATCTACCAATGCCTTTAATGCTGTTTTCACGCTGCTCGTAGCTGGAAGATGGTGGGTGCTGATAAACTGCTGGCTCAACGGCGAAGATACCAAATGCTCACGAGCTATCGCCCCCAAAAGCATCTGCTGGTTCTCGGTTAGCCAGGCACAATAGTTCTGATAAGTCATCGCCTGCTCCTCAATCAGCTCCAGAATCACCTCATCTACCAGAGACTTCGTAATCTCGGAAGAAGCATGCTCGTAGATGCCATGCAATATCGACTGCACATACCAGGTTACACGATCAGACTGCTGATAAATATAAGAAAAGGTAGATTCATCTATCGACCTGTGCTGAGATGCCAACAAGCGATTGGCAAACTCCCGATACACCTGCTCCCCGATGCAAGGCAAAGACAACACCAGCGAACTCTGGAAGAAAGGACGGTTTGCCGACAGAAACATCTCCTGCATCATGTGCTGCTGACTGCCCGAAAACACGAAATATACATTCGGCAAGAACTGGATATAAGAACGGATCATCGCCTCAACCCCATCCTCCGGATAACTTAATATCTGCTGAAACTCATCAATGGCAATGTAGCATCGCTTTCCCGATTGCTTCAAATACTCAAAGATTCGCTTCAAACTCTCCTTCCCTTCACTCGGTTTCAAGTCTAAAGAAAAAGAAGGAATGCCTGTCAATTCATCTATCGTCAGAGTAGGACGCCAGCTGCTGAAGAATTCCTGTACCTTCCGAAGGGCTGATTGGGAAACAATATCCAGCTTTCCGATGATTTCAGAAGCCATCAGTTGCACCATCTGTTCCAGATTCTTGGTGGCAAAGATGTCGAGATAGAAACACTTCACTTCCGCGTATTGCTCCTCCATCTGATGGAATACATGATGAATTAATCCCGTCTTACCCATACGGCGTGGGGCAACCAACGTGATGTTACGTTCATTATGCAGCGAAGAAATCATTTTCTCCGTCTCTTTCTGGCGGTCGCAGAAATACTCTGCGCCCTTATAGCCATATACCACAAAAGGATTGTTCAATCTTGCCATATTTTGTTATCATTCATTATACAAACGTTCATTGCGCTTTTTACGCAACGCAAATTACGCAATAAAAAACGAGACCGCCAAATGTTTTCTAGTTTTTTAATAATAATTATCTACTAAAGCTGAATGTTATGGAGGTGGTCACAATTGCAACAAGGTATGGGGATATCTGCATTGAGGATGTCGTGAAAAATTCCTCCCGAGGGCACTCCTTTGCCATAGCGAGGGCACAAAGGTGCCGTCGTGAGGAACAAAACTCTGGTACGAGGTAGTAAAAATAGAAGGGACTGGGATGAAAAATAAGCGGCTCCCGATATGTTCGAGAACCGCCTATTGGATGTTATTCTTGATTCCATTCGTTGAGTCCCTTTTCGATTTCTTCAATGGAAGGAAGGCTGCTGCGAAAATCTTTCGGCAGAGTTTGACCTAATTCATAGTCGGATACACCAATTGGCTTCTGTATATCACGAAGTGCATATTCTGCTTTTATTCTGTCTTTGGTCTTGCAGAGAAGCAGGCCGATAGTCTTGTTGTCGCCTTCTCTGCAAAGCGTGTCATCTATGGCAGAGCAATAGAAGTTTAGTTTGCCGATATATTCTGGCATAAACTCAGTAGCTTTCAGTTCTATCACCATATATCTATGCATGAATGTATTATACATCAGCATGTCGATATAATAGTCATCGCCTGAGACCTCAATGTGATATTGTCTTCCCATAAAAGCAAAGCCTGCCCCCATTTCTACGAGGAATTTCTCTATGTGCTTGATAAGACCGATTTCTATGTCTCGCTCATCATATTGCTCAGTAAAGGTAAGCATGTCGAAGATGTAAGGGTCTTTTAGTAAAGACTGTACTTCTTGGGCTTCCTTTGCAGGGAGGGTTGTGGCAAAGTTATTAGCCAATGCTCCATGCTTGCCATAATAGTCCAGCTTGATGGTTTCTGTCAAGTATTCTTTAGACCAATGACTAGTTATGCATTGTATCATATACCAATATCGAGCTTTTATATCTTTTACTCGTTGGATAAGGATGATGTTGTGAGTCTAAGATAAATGCTTGATAGGTAGTTCTTTATTACTACCTTCCAATTGCGCAACCGATGGTTGCGCAATTGCATAATTATGCATTTTTACCCAAGTTAGCTCCTTGTTATACTCCTGGTAAAACTGCATCATGCACTGCATGTTTCTCACAGAGAATCCTTTCCTTTCAGGATACTCATTCTTAAGATCTACAGCTAGGCGCTGTAGAGTCTTCTTGCCCCAACCATCAGTCTCTTGGCTTTTGGTAAGCATTTCACCGATGTCCCAATTCATACGGAGCAACTCCTCGTTTGCTGCGTACATGGCTTTCTGGTGGGCAAAAGAAACACGATGCTTGATTTGTCTCAACAAAGATGGATAACCTTGGAAGTTTCCCATGCCTAATTCTTTTTGTTCAATTTCTTGTTTCATATA
>ERZ791849.414-NODE-414-length-15670-cov-2.77227_pt1 | contig 15670 bp, 8 predicted proteins | sample MGYA00510288_ERZ791849 | MGnify/ENA primary metagenome ERZ791849 (study PRJEB30046, sample SAMN00715262) | human gut metagenome | study: EMG produced TPA metagenomics assembly of the A metagenome-wide association study of gut microbiota in type 2...
CGGCTTCGTTACTTCCGATTGTTCTTTAAAGATATCCGGCAATGAATCACTTTTCTCAACTTCCGGAAGTTTTATGACTAATTGGTTATTTCGTAATGACAAATAAGCCGGATTACCAAAATAAAGTGTTTTCTTTATCATAGTATCATATTTTAAAGGTTAATATATTACTTACCTCGCAATTTCTTCTGCTCTTTTTCGAAATTTTCAATGAAATCTATTTCTACAGGAGATAACTGATTACTAATGCGTTTCTTAAATTCATCATATTCAAAATTTGCTTTTTCCTTTGCTAATTCAGCCGAAATAGTACCAGCATGTTGTAACAATTCTTTTCCTGACAGTCTAAGAAAATCATCCAATTTTTGAATCCAGTCTTTCATATACATAGGAGTATGACTTTTAGCCTGCAATTCTGCAAAGTCAAGATACAAACTTACAATACGATTTAATGTATCCAACTCATCATCTGTCAAATAATTCTTAGCATATTCTATATCATTCCGCTTTGGCACTGCTCCTGTCCAATTAGTTAATCCCATAAAATCTTTCCCTGCATCTGCACGACCGTAAATAACCTCAGCAGCCGTATGTCCATGTACTGAAAAATGCATTTTATTTTGAACCGTGGCAAAAAACAATCGAGTAGACTCAGTACTTGGGTCATAATCTATGCTCAAAGCATAAATTTCAAGAATTTTACGATAGAATATCTTTTCTGAGGAACGAATATCACGTATGCGTGATAATAACTCATCAAAATAATTTCCACCACCTGCACGCTTCAACAGTTCATTGTTCATTACAAATCCCTTTACTAAATACTCTTTTAGTATTTGTGTTGCCCATATTCGAAACTGCACACCACGGTAAGATTTAACCCGATAGCCTATGCTTATAATCATATCCAAATTATAATAAGCCACTTGATATATTTTACCATCAGAAGCAGTTGTTGCAAAAAATGCAACAACTGAATTTTCCTGTAATTCCCCACTCTCAAAAACATTCTTTATATGGCGTGAAATCGTTGATTTGTTCCGTTGAAATAATTCTGCCATTTGATCTAATGTCAGCCAAACGGTATCATTGCATAGTGTTACTTCAATTCTTGACTCACCATCTACCGTTTGATATAAAAGAATTTGTCCTTTGTTTTCTTCCATAAAATAAGGATATATTATTTTTTATGTGAACTACTTGATTCTAAGACATTTCCTAAACGATCAACTTTTATAGGTATACATATCATTTTTATCATTTCACCAGTTAAAGCCCGCTCCATCTTATTTAAAGGAGAAAATTCAAATTTGTCAACTAGTATATTCGCAACAATATGTTTTATGAAAAAGCATTGTTCACCTGAGGAACTTACCATCTTATAAATCCTTCCCCTATCCAAAGGCTGGGCAATAATACCATTAGCTAATTCATCATCAGTAGGAAGATAAACCAAATCATTAGGTGACAATACAAAAATAGGGTCATTACCATTCTCATCTTCCGGTGCAACAGGTAAACCTTGTTTTTGCCGTTCAATTGCAACATTCAGTGGAATGGTAGCATAATTTCTTTTCTTTATTATAGTATTCGTCTTTTTATCTAGAATATTCGACTCGTATACAGCAAAAAATAAATTTGTTCCTTTCGCAGCCTCTACAAATTTAGAAGATTTATTACCTGTTTGACCTACCGCAAACTTATCAGCCTGTTCATACCAACGAACTTTAATGATAGGCTGATGATACTTTCCATTATTCAGCTGAATAATATTACGATTCATTTCATCAATACCATCCGGCGAAAAAGCAATATCCGGATTATTATCTTTCAGTTCCAAATGACGTAACAATATTTTTTGGATACCCGTATCAGTAATATTATTTTCTATTTTCTTTCTATCAAAACTAGTATCCAGCGGTTTTCTAGTAGCAAAGAATCGATCTTTAGTATCTTTACTAAAATAGTAAACCTCTATTTTAGACAGATTTATATCACTCCAAGTTTCTCTATTATCTTCAAAGTACTTCTTTATTCTCTTCGCGTCAAATCCTAAATTCCAAAGTTCCAATAATTTTCTCTTGAAGTCTTTCACAACGATGCTTTGAGGATTTTTCATCGCTTCATTTAAAGCTACAGTCTTTATCCTACGCAAATTAACTTCTCCAAATACCGTATCTTTATGCATGGATTTACGTATAGCCCAGTTGTCCCCTTTTCCCTGTTTCACAAAGATCTTTTTGCCTTCTTCATTATAATGCAAGAAGCGATTGGTAGCTTTATTTATAACACGCAAATTTTGCTTAAAACTGACTATTATATTTTCCAAAGCCAAATATGTATCCTGTGTAAACGATGCCCACGGTTTTCTGATCACCCATTTATAGTTACCGTTATTATCAGTCTTAGCTTTATCACACAGCAGTTTCTGCAAATCATATCGGGATAATTCAGCCTTAGCTGTTGCCGACTCATTATTTAAATAATTAATAATATTCCTATTTGCACACGCTATTATTATGGCATCCATTGCATGGTGACGATGATCTATTCTTTTCTTATTAAAACCTTTTTGCAATTCCAAAGGCATTGTCGGAATTTCTTGAATCCCAACATTTTTAGTTGTAAATTTATTTGTGCCGGTCAACTCATTGAGTCGTTGAAAACGAGGAAGTATAATCTTATTCCAAACCTCATTTATTCCCCAATCTTTCTTCAAACGATCCGTAACTCCTCCGGTACAAGGAATTACATTCTTTGAAATTGCTTCTTCCTCTCCTTTTTCTCTAACGATGTTGGAAAGAAGGGACTTTACAACTTTGCTGATGTACCTACTATCATTCAGCTGACGAGCAACAAACTCCTCCGGAATATCATCCATCAAAAGTTTTTTCATTTTACCACGAGTACGCGAATAGTTATCTTTCACAAATTGCTCATATTCATCCACAGTGAAGATCCTTACTTTTTTTCCAAAAGGAAGTTCTACTATCTCCCCATGATGTTTCACTATAAACTCATGTCCCAATAAATTGCTTTTAAGCTTATTGACTTCCGCTTCACAAATCACCTTGTTACTAAAAGAATCATCAAAATAACATGATTGGGGAATAACATGCTCTATTTCGTATGCAGGCGTAAACAACTTACCTAATGGAATCACTTCACCGGTATAAGGAGAACGATACTTCTGTTCCAGCCAAAGCTTGTAACGCAAAATTTCTGACCTTGAAGGACGCTTCTTCAAGTCTGTTTCTGTAAACTTTTTCAATATATCCGATATTTCCTCCGGTAAATCGGAAACACTATTTAAAACACCCTCTTCATAAATACGCAAAATATCCTGCTGACTTGGCGAATAAGGACGAACATTTTCAACCTCATATTCAGGATTCAAAAATTCCGTGAGCAAATATTTGATACGCAAGTTGGTATTCTCATTTTCAGACATTTGCTGTGTCATTTTCTTCCGCTTGTCAGCCGGATTCTTCATCTCACGCCCCAACTCCACATGTATCTCATCAATATTTCCCACTTGTTTCCAAATATCACGAACAACACGTAGTGTTTCAATAATAATCTGCTCAACAATTGGATTACGCAATGAATGTTGCTTAAAAGATTTTAAATACGAATCAATATCAGGAGATTTCCACTGGGTTATTTCTTTTGCTTCAGAGTGACGACCATAAACAATGTAACACACTAACCAAAGAGGCAAACCTCTGAAATCAGAAACATCAGCAAGATGAATTACTTTCTCCCTTACTCTATTTTCTATTTTCTCATCATATTCTCCTGTTATTATCTTATCCATCCGTTTACGCGTTCCTTTATCTATGGAATCCTCGCTCCAATATTTTCCCATACGCATTAAAGGCAATAACTTTTTAATCGCTTTTGCCGAATAGGAACCATATTCTTTCTTAAAAGGCGGGAATTTCCGGAATACATCAACAAAAGAAGCATTCAGGTCGTGTTTATCCGCAAATTTCTGCAAAGCTTTTACTATTTCATTCTTATCTTCAACCGAATATAATATATGCCATAAAGCTTCCTCATTCTCTTTTGTCAGGAATTCAATAGAAATATCACATTTCTCCAGCCTCGCCAACATCAATAAACGGGTTTCATTACATGGATAAGGTTTGTCTTGCACATAATTCCAACGATAATTCTCTATCTCTTTTTTCAGTCCAAAAACCGGATATTTCAAAAAAGCCTTTTGATCAATTTCTTTTTTACCATTCAACCAGTCAAATAAAGCAACATAATCTTCTTCTGTCTTCAATAACTCATTTGTAACATCCACATCTTGTGCCAGGTCTTTCCTATAAATACGCAGATTTATTATAAATTGCCACAAGCGGAATTCTTGAAACAACGGATGTGATTTAGCAATACATTTTACAGGAAAAGATTTTATCTCTCCCGTTTCCTTATCAAGACCCTGATTCTCCTCATAAGGACAATTGTCTATTAATGATTTTTTGCTTTTAAGAGGACGCTGATAAAAGAGTATATCCTCTAAAAACAAATAAGTAAAATCCCGATTACCAATATTATTCCGATGTGCTTCATTTATTGTATATAGTTCTTCAACACAAGCAGCATACAATGCTCTATCTTGCAATTCCGGATGGAATTCCTTCTGTTTATCCAAAATCAGTTTCAACTCTTCCTTATAATATTTACGCTCAATGGTTCTCACCAATCTTCCACGAATTTTCTGACTAGGATTTCCTAAAAGCGTATCATAAATATAGGTACCTACAGTCTTATGAGCCTGATCAATATCCGCTTCTGTTTTCAATTTTATTTTGAAGTACATTTTATCTTTTTGCTTTTTCTCCATCTTTTCTATTTCATCAAAAGATGGTAAAAAAGATAATTCCTGTTTTGTACCCCCACTCTTTAATTTAATAGTTTTTAAAACAAATTCCTTAGTATGTCCTTTCCAAAAAGAAATATCATTATAAAATGCAGCTCGATACAATAAACCATTCTCCAATAGTACATTATACCAATATTTTTCATATTTCTTATCTTTCTCTGCCTTAACAACATCAATCACTTTTGAATTAATAATCATAACATTATCATTTTTTTTCTCTTCCTCACCACGTAATTGATAATATCCACGCTTTTGATTAAAATTCAATAATATCCACGCCAATTCTTCTTTTGAAATTTTAGAAGTCAATCCCTTTTTACGGAGATAGTAGATAGTCCAATCATAAGGTACTTTTTTATCATCTGTTATCAGATTCGGATGATTTAGCTTAAAATCCTCCAGCATTTCCTTAAATGAATCTTGGAATATAAATTCAAACTGACCAGCTTCATTCTTACGCCAAGCCAATTTAGGTTCCTTGCCCTTAACTATCTTACCATGCCTATCTAAATCTTGAGCAAAATGAAATGGCAAAAATCCTAAAATATCAAGAATTCTATGCAACCGTTCTCTGCGAAGCAGATATCGTTCGCTTAAACGACGAACTCCACGCAATCTGGTTCTTTCAGCAGTTTGAGATATGGAATTACCTTTATTAAAATCTCCTATCATAGCTGCATCCATAGGTATGATGCGACTTCCAGAAGCTTGTATCTTAACCAATTGTTCACTTCCATCGTCATTGACACTTCCATTTACTACTGCCCAACCTATGCTATTGGTACCCAAATCAAGACCCACTATATTTTTCATAAGACAACTATTTTATCAAAACTTTTCAAAGTTATCAAATTATTCTAATAATCACTTGTCCTTTACATATTTATTTCATAGTTTTGCAATACTAATTTGAAGCAAGTCACAATAAGGATTATTCCGTTGTGAAAACATTTAGGTTGCCCTCGTCCTTTAACGGGGGCTTTTTTAGACTCATCTTTTAATAGATATTTGCCATACTGACCAACGGTTCGTATAATTTTTCTATATCCTGCGCATCCATTTCTATCTCCACTTGATCACCGGGAACCAGGGTTTGCCCCTGAGGAAGTAAGTTTTTACGATTCCGATGTATACTACGAATGATACAATGATTAGGTAAAGCCAATGTATCCACTTCCTTTCCGTCAAAATAAGACCCATCCATTATCTCGACAAAAAGATGATAGCGGGCACCAGCCTCTTCGGAAGACTCCGGATTATGGCTACGGAACATCCTGTCATACAGCAATACATTGTAAGGTTTTATCTGTAACAATTCGGTGAAATAATAAGTCAACCCACCTACCACGATGGAAGGATAGAACACCTCGAAATGACCGGTAATCTCCGTTATCAGAACAATGGCAGTCAAAGGGGTACGCACCACAGCCACCAAAAAAGCTACCATCCCGATCAGCATCATATAACTCACATTCTCATACCCTATCCATCCGCGCTGTACCAATACCAACCCGAAGATTTGTCCCAATAATCCTCCCGTAACCAAGGTAGGAATGAAACTTCCTCCCGGCAAACCCGAAGAAAGAGAAAACAGCGTAAAAACAAAATGAATAAGCATCATGATAGTAAGCCAACGGATATCATGAGTTCCATTCATTCCCTGCATCATCAAAAACTGCTCTCCGCCACCTGTCAGATTCGTCTCTGTTAACGATATGGCATAAGCTATGATCAATAAATACAACATCTTGACAGGAATGGAGAGTTTCATGGCAGGTATCCTTTCTTGAAAGAAAGGAACGATGAGCGAATAAAACTTTGCAATGACAGCCATAAGGGCGGCAAAGATAATATAAAGCTCTGCCTGACGGATAAAAGATAAACCGGGAACGACCGCACTAATCAGATGATAAGGAGTCGTGGGGAACATCCAACTAGCCACTCCTCCGGCTACCACGCCGGCCAACAAGGTAGTAATGGCGGTTTTAGGTGCATCAAAACGCTCGATGGATTCTATTACCAGCAAAGAAGAAGACAACGGAGCGGCAAAAGCGGCAGACAAGCCCGCACCGGCTCCGGCAGCCAGCAATTGTTTCCGTTCCCCTTTCAGGATATGTCCCCAACGGGAGATAAGTGTTCCTATATAAGACCCTATCTGAACAGACGGCCCCTCGCGTCCCAAGGACAGCCCCGCACTGAGAGCCAACACACCTCCGCAGAATTTGGCCAGTTCCTTAAAAGGATGCTCATAACGGATACGACCGTTATTGGCCGCACGTGTCTGAGGAATACCGCCTCCGGCTATCAATGGCATACGTTTTACCAAAGAAGCGACAAAGATCAGAATCCCCCATAAGATAAAAAACAACAATACATGCCAATACCACGGATAATGCGCCGTGAAAAAAGTTTTCCGCACATCAAAGAAATACCAGAGAAGATAGTGATAAGGCACAGCAACCAGTCCCGTAAGCAGCCCCACGAATATGCTCACGAAATACAGACGGGCATCAATCAGCTTCAGTTTCCATATTTGCCATTTGCGCAGATTGCTCCACTCCTTCCACTTGTTTTTCCATTTCTCCAGTTTCATATCCGGAATAAACAAATGGAAAAGAGAAGGGTTTATTTAAACAATGGCTTTAATAGTTCCGGTATTTCTATTTCATTTGCTTTCAGCGCTTCCAAACATTCACGCCCTTTATCGGATAAAGTAAAATGCATCTGCCGTTTATCCTTATCCCCCAAATTACGGACGATTAATTCTTTCTCTTCAATGGAACGGATGACTTTAGAAGTATGCGAAGCAGACAGACCTGTGTTTTCCGATATCACACTGGCTGTCAGCGTATCTCCGCCAATGCAACAAAGTGCCATTGCCTCATTCAATGACACTCCATATTGTTCCATCAAGCGGGTTTCAAGTTCAGAGAGAGCCTTGAACAGCTCTCTCATGACACATATTGATTTTATTTTCTCCATGCAAATTTAAATAAACAAGTTTACATTCGCCTGTTCGGCACGGTTCATATAGGTTGCCACTCCGCCAATAGTCACATGATCCAGCAATTCCTCACGTTTCACACCCATTACATCCATTGACATCTGGCAAGCAATAAATTCCACTCCGTTCTGAATGGCTTGAGTACGCAGAGATTCCAGTGAGTCGATATTTTTCTTATTCATGATATATCGCATCATCCTGGCTCCCATTCCACCCATATTCATTTTAGACAACCTCAGCTTTAAAGAACTGGAAGGCAGCATCATGCCGAACATCTTCCCCCAGATATCTTTCTTCACCGCAGGCTTGTCCAATCTTTTGATAGCATTCAGCCCCCAGAAAGTAAAGAAGATGGTCACCTTCTTTCCCGTAGCCGCCGCACCGTTTGCGAGTACAAAAGTAGCTAAAACTTTGTCCAGGTTGTCACTGAACAGAATAAAAGTTTTCCCTTTATCCTCCCGGCAAACCTCCGAGGAAGAAGATTGCGGAGTACTTTTCTCAACAATTACCTCATACTTTCCTGCTCCTGACTTTACTGAGACAAAACGGTTCCCGGTAGTCTGGCACCATGCTTCGGCATCGCGGGGGAAACCGGCATCCGTAGCGACAATCTCCAGACGTTCGCCGTCCGCCAGTTCTTCCATACTCTTCTTCAGCTTCATGATAGGACCGGGACAAGATATGCCACAAGCATCCACTTTTATTGCTTTCATAGAAGGAATGACGGAAGAGGCAATAGTATAAGCTTCAGCAGAATCTTTACTGTGTTCAGAATGATCAACTTTTGAAGAATCAGAACTTGAAGATCCGGAATTTGAGAACTCCTTCGGCTTGGGCAGAGGAGCCGTTGCCGCTTTATACAGTTTCAAACCTCCTATTAAATTCCTTACTTCCCCAAAGCCATTCTGTAACAATATATTAGAAGCCAGATACCCTCTCAACCCCACTCCACAATACAAATAGACCGGCTTATCCTGAGGAATCTCTTTCATCCTTTCGCGCATATCATCCAAAGGAATATTGACAGCCCCCTTCAAAGCACCGAGTGCAAATTCATCGGGAGTACGGACATCAACCAACGTAACTTTACTCAAATCGGCAGCCTGCAACTCGCGCCAATAAAGAGGCTTCATCTTTCCGCTCAGTATATTTCCGGCTACATATCCGGCTACTGCTACAGGATCTTTTGCCGAAGAGAAAGGAGGAGCGTATGCCTGCTCCAAAGCCATCAAGTCATATACAGTTCCGTTATGCTTAATCACTTGCGAGAATTCGTCAATACGTTTGTCCACTCCGTTATACCCCACAATCTGCGCTCCAAGTAATTTCCCGTTCACAGGAGAGAAGGTTATTTTAATGGACATCTGTAAAGCATCGGGATAATATCCCGCATGGGAACCGGAATGGATGGTTGCCGACAAATAATCAATGCCTGCCTGTTTCAACCGCTTTGCCGGAAGGCCTGAAGCAGCGACAGTCATATCAAAAATTTTGGCAATGGAAGTACCGACAGCCCCTTCGTATGTAACCTTATTTCCAAAAACCATGTTATCTGCCACAATACGCGCCTGACGGTTGGCCGGACCAGCCAGATAATTCAACCACGGTCTATCAGTCAGCGGATGACGGAACTCGATAGCATCGCCCACCGCATAAATATGCTCGTCGGAAGTCTGCAAGTAATCGTTCACCTTAATGCCGCGCATCTCCCCTATCTCCAGTCCGGCCTCTGTCGCCAATGAAGTATTGGGACGTACCCCGATGGATAACAACACCATATCGGCAGGCAGCCTTTCGCCCGATTTAAAAATAACCTCCAGTCCGTTGACCGTGCGCTCGAAAGAAGCCACCGCCTTTTCCAGGTAGAGATGCACTCCTTTCTGCAACAAATGCTCGTGCACCAAAGAAGCCATAGAGAAATCAATAGGAGCCATGACTTGATTTGCCATCTCTACAACCGCCACTTCCGCACCGGCTTCCTGCAGATTCTCCGCCATCTCCAACCCGATGAATCCGGCCCCGATGATTACCACCCGTTTCACCTTATGCTGCTGCAAGTAACTCTTGATAGCATCGGTATCATTCACATTACGTAGGGTAAAAATTCCTTCATTGTCAATGCCCGGCAAGGGAGGACGAACAGGCGACGCACCCGGAGAAAGCAATAATTTGTCATAACTCTCCGTATAAGTTTTCCCGTCGGAAGTACGAATATCCACTGTCTTATCGGCAGAATGGATGGCTATTACCTCGGACCGGGTACGCACATCTATGTTAAAACGTTTCCCGAAAGCCTCCGGAGTCTGTACAAACAATTTTTCCCGCTCCGCAATCACACCTCCTATATAATAAGGCAGACCACAATTGGCATACGAAATGTATTCTCCCTTCTCGAACAAAATGATTTCCGCCTGTTCCGTGTTTCTTCTGATACGTGCGGCAGCAGTTGCACCTCCTGCTACGCCTCCTATTACTATATACTTCATAATCGAACTATTTTATTTGATTTAATATTTTCCAATGGAAACTTTATGCAAACATACATGATATTTCTTATAATAAAAAGTTTCCTATGGAAAATATTATCAAGTTAACTCTTTTTAAGGAGAAAGAACATTCCGGGTATTAAATAGACAATCTCTATTGTTGTTTGATATTTTATTCCCTACCTTCGCAATAAATTTCAAAATAAATAAGAAATTGAATCGAACAGACGCACATCATGTTATCTAAAATAGACTTGACGCAGGGAGGCATCACCGGCACTCTGCTACGTTTTACCTTACCTATGATTATAGGTTCACTGCTACAACAGTGTTACAACATAGCCGACACGCTGATTGTAGGACAATGTATAGGTTCCGGCGCATTGGCCGCCGTCGGTTCCGCCTACACGCTGATGGTTTTCCTTATTTCCATCCTGCTGGGATTGTCCATGGGAAGCGGAACCGTTTTTTCCTTGCAATATGGAGCCGGACGGACGGATTCCCTACGCCGTAGCATCTATGTATCCGTCCTGCTGATCGGCACAGTAACATTGATTCTAAATATAGCGGTTTTCGTCTGGATTCATCCCATCCTCAGGATATTGCAGATTCCCAAAGATATTTATGGCATGATGTATGATTACTTGTGGATTATCTTTTGGGGAATCGGCTTTACCTTTATCTATAATTTCTATGCGGCATTGCTGCGTGCCATAGGAGATGCCGTCACTCCTCTTTGGTTTCTGGCGGTTTCCGTTGTACTGAACATCGGGCTGGATTTGTTCTTTATCTTGCAGTTGGATTGGGGAATCAAGGGAGCAGCCATCGCCACGGTAGCCGCACAGGGAGTATCCGCTTTGGGAATTATGGGATATGCCTACGTGAAATACCCCGAACTGAGATTACACCGCAACGACCTGCATTTCGACCGTCACTGCCTGAAAGAGATCACTTCGTTCTCCGCACTGACCTGTGTACAACAATCGGTAATGAATCTGGGCATTCTCATGGTACAAGGATTGGTCAACAGTTTTGGCACTGTAGTCATGGCCGCCTTTGCGGCAGCAATAAAAATAGACTCGTTTGCCTATATGCCGGTACAGGAATTCGGAAATGCCTTTTCCACCTTTATTGCCCAGAACTTCGGAGCGAGAAAAGAGGAACGGATCCGCAAAGGAGTGAAAAGTGCCTTGATTACCACCGTTCTCTTCTCTCTGGTCATTTCCATTCTGGTCTTTTTATTCGCCAAACCATTGATGCTGATTTTTGTCCGCCCCCACGAAACGGAAATTCTGAACATCGGTATCAGTTATTTACGCATCGAGGGAGCGTTTTATTGCGGAATCGGGATTTTGTTCCTGTTATACGGATATTATCGTGCCATCCGTATGCCGGGAATGTCCGTAGTGCTCACAGTGGTATCGTTGGGAACCCGTGTAGCCCTTTCCTATTGGCTTGCCGGCATTCCTGCCATCGGGGTCATCGGAATCTGGTGGTCTATTCCTATCGGATGGTTTATAGCGGACGTCATCGGCATCATATATTATAAACAACTTAAAAAGGAAACAGCAAAGGAAGTACCAGCACCATGACAATGCCCATAATAATCTGCAACGGCAGCCCTACCTTTACATAATCCATAAAGGTATATTGTCCGGCGGGCATCACCAGCGCATTGGGCGGAGTGGAGAATGGAGAAGCGAAACACATACTTGCCCCCAGTGTCACCGCAAAGAGAAAAGGTACGGGACTTACCCCTATCTGCGTTGCACTTTGCATCGCGATAGGAGCCAGAAGCACTGCGGTAGCCGTGTTGCTGATAAACATCGTCATCAGGGAAGTAGTGAAATAAATCCCTGCCATCAGCGCCAACGGTCCGTATGTTCCCAGTTCACTGACCAGACTGTTCGAAATGTATTCGGAAGCCCCTGTCTTTTCCAATGCCAGCGACATAGGCAGCATGGCCGCAATGAGTACGATGCTTTCCCAGTTAATGGTTTTGTAAGCCGCCTCCACATTGCGGAAACATCCTGTCAGTACCATCAGGATACCCGCAATCATCACTGCCGTCACCGGAGCTACCGGAATGAAGTCGAACACCATCATTGCCACCATCAGCACCATGATAACGGCAGCTACCGGTGCTTTGTAATCCAGCGTGACCTTTGCAGCCTCGGCCAGCGGTTGTCCCAGTACCACCCAGTCGGCATCCTCCTTGCTCAGCCGGGCGATATTGTTCCATGTACCCTGCACCAGCAACACATCCCCGCTATGAATCCGCTCATTGCCCAAGTCCTGCAACAAATATTCCTTCTTCCGGCGGATACCCAGTACATTCACATTAAACTTGTCACGAAAGCCCGCCCCCTTTATCGTCTGGTTTATCAGATTGGAGGAAGGCATCAAAACGATTTCAGCAATACCTATGTCATAAAAATCCAATGAATTGGCTGAGTTTTTCGCTTCTTCGGTAGTATGCTCGTCCAGCATCTCCAGCAGATAATCTTCGGCAAACAACTTTATTTTCTCAAAATCCCCCGTCACATACAGAATATCCTCTTTCTGAAGAACCGTACCGGGATCGGCCAGCTTCTGAGTAATTGTTTTCAGGAAGCGGTGTTGTGACATATCCCCACGACGCACCTCCAGTATATTCAATCCATACTTGCGCCGGATATCCAACTCTATAATCGTCTTTCCATGCAGCCGGGAGTCACCCACCACCCTCAACCGGAACAAATTACTGGATAGCCCGTATTCCTTCACCAACTGTTTCAGGGATTTGCCCGAATGAACATTGTCTTCCCCGTTTTTCCCCCGTTTCGAAAGAAACCATTTACTGAGCGGAAGCAACACCAAAGTACCCACTGCCACACAAATAATCCCTACCGGGAAAAAAGAGAAGAACGAAAGCGGAGGAAAACCGGCCGAAGTCAACGCATTTTGAATAACAAGGTTGGGCGGCGTACCAATCAGTGTCATCATACCTCCCATACTGCTGGCAAACGCCAACGGCATAAGCAGACGACTGGGATTCATGTTGGCACTGACTGCCAGACTGACCACGATAGGCAACATCAGAGCCACCGTACCTGTATTGCTCACAAAAGCCCCGATGGCAGAAGTCACCAACATTACAAGCAAGAATAATTTCAATTCACTCTTACCCGCTAATTTCAGAATGTGTGAACTGATCATTTTGGCAAGTCCTGTCTGGAAAATCGCTCCGCCAACCACAAACAGCCCCACCATCATAATGACGACCGAATTGGAGAATCCGGACAAAGCCTCGTCAGGAGTCAATATCTGAAAAATCAACAAAGCCACTAAAGCACAAAGAGCCACAAGATCCGACCGTATCTTGCCATTTACAAAAAATACTGCGGACAGTACAAGGATAATAATCGTAATGAGCATAAGTATTAAATTATTGTTTCATTCATTCGTTGTTGCATTTGTACAAGTTCTTTTTGCAAAATAAAAAATATATTCCGATAATAGAAACAAACCCCGAATGTTTTTGTTCTTAAAAGAACAACATGAACGACATTTTCATCTAAAATTTATGTATTTTTGTAGCCCTATAGAAAAGAACAGACATACAAATGATGGAAGAAACAACCTGCAAACCTGATTATTCGAATTCGATGGCGGAACATCTGGGTATCCGGTTTCTACCCTCCACCGAGGATGCGGTACATGCCGAAATGCCTGTAGACCATCGTACTTCACAACCCTTTGGTATGTTGAACGGCGGCGCGTCACTGGCTCTGGCCGAGATTGTGGCAGGGCATGGCTCTACGTCGCTATGCCGGGAAGACGAATATGCCTGCGGAGTACAAGTAAGTGGAAATCATCTGTCGGCCGTGCCCGTCGGAGGCAAAGTATTCGCCACCGGCAAACTGATTCACCGCGGCAGATCCTCGCATATATGGAATATAGATATCACCACTCCACAAGGACAACTGGTTTCTACTGTTCGTGTCGTTAATTTCATACTGAAAAAGAAATGAATCTACCAGATATACATACGCAAAAATTATTGGATTGCCTGACACACAGCCGCCTCGGTTTCGCCCTCTACCGGTTACCTTGGACAGACGAATGCTACCTGGTATTGCAAACCTCGGGCGATGTGGAACAATTAGCGGACATTCAGGAACTGAATGGAAAGAAAGGATTTGTCATGGCTCCTTTCCAGATATCGGAGGAACATCCCTTGGTACTTATCCGTCCGGATGTCACCGCATACGACTGGAGCGAAATCAGCGAAGCACTGTCTTCACTGGAATGTGCGGATGCCCTGCTCACCTGCAAAAGCCGGCAGAGTGAACTCTCCCCTTTTGTTTCCGAAGAAACGGATAAAGAACAATATACCCGCGCATTCGGGCGTTTCATCACTCCCTTACAAGAGAAGCGGTTCCAGAAACTGGTTCTGTCACGTTCTTCCGCCAGACATATCGGAGATGATTTTTCACCACTCGGCGCTTTTGTCCGGGCCTGCAACAACTATCCGCGCATGATGATTTACCTATGCCACACCCCTGCTTCCGGAACCTGGCTGGGCAGCACACCGGAAATCTTATTAAGCGGACACGGCAAAGAATGGCACACCGTGGCCCTGGCCGGTACCATGCCGATGCAGAACGAAGTGATGCCGACAGACTGGGACAAGAAGAACCGGGAAGAGCAGGGCTATGTGGCTGATTACATCCGCCGGATCGCCAAAAGATTCGGCAACAAGATGACGGAAAAAGGTCCTTATACCGCCCGTGCCGGACAATTGGTACACCTCAAGACCGATTTTTATTTCTTGTTGAAAAATACAGACCATATAGGCGATTTATTGCAAGAACTCCATCCCACTCCCGCCGTCTGCGGCCTGCCCAAAGAGGAGGCTTTCCGGTTTATTCCGGACAATGAAGGGTACGACCGCAGTTATTATTCCGGATTCACCGGCTGGCTGGACACAGAGGGGCATACCGATATCTACGTCAATCTGCGCTGCATGGAAATAAAGCCGGGTGAAGCCATCCTGTATGCAGGAGGAGGAATACTGGCTTCCTCGGAAGTAGAATCGGAATGGATGGAAACGGGAGACAAGATGAATACGATGCGGAGCATCCTTCATCCTGACTTTATAAATAAATAAATGGAAACAATTAAAGTAGAAGAATAATGTATTCAGACAAAAAGAACATACTTCAGTTGGTGGCACTTCTCAAAGCGCACGGTGTGCGGAAAATAGTGCTTTGTCCCGGCAGCCGTAATGCTGCCATCGTACAT
>ERZ791849.441-NODE-441-length-14544-cov-2.59908_pt1 | contig 14544 bp, 10 predicted proteins | sample MGYA00510288_ERZ791849 | MGnify/ENA primary metagenome ERZ791849 (study PRJEB30046, sample SAMN00715262) | human gut metagenome | study: EMG produced TPA metagenomics assembly of the A metagenome-wide association study of gut microbiota in type 2...
TTTTTAACATTGACCGCTTTTCTGCGTCCAGTCTGGTGACCCGTCTGACCACAGACGTGACCAACTTACAGAATGCGTATCAAATGATTGTGCGAGTTGCTTTGCGGTCGCCGGCAATGTTGATTTTCTCGCTGGCAATGGCGATTCGGATTAGCCCGAAGCTGTCGATTATTTTTCTGATTGCAATTCCGATTTTGGGGGCATTTGTCTTTTTCCTGATGAGCAGTGTGCACCCGATTTTTGAACGGGTATTCCGCACCTACGACAAGCTGAACAACGTCGTGCAAGAAAATGTGCATGGTGTTCGAGTGGTAAAGGCATTTGTACGAGAAGATCACGAAATCAGCAAGTTTGCGAAGATTTCGCAGAAAATTTATGCAGACTTCTGCAAGGCAGAAGGCAGACTGTCATTTTCCATGCCGGGTATGCAGGTTGCTGTTTATAGCTGTATGCTGTTGCTGTCATGGTTTGGGGCAAGAATCATTGTTGGCTCTGGCGGCAGCGATTTGACCACAGGCGAACTGATGAGCCTGATGACCTATGCATTACAGATTTTGGGGGCATTGATGATGCTGTCCATGATTTTTGTCATGGTTGTCATATCTCGTGCATCGGCAGAGCGAATTGTTGAAGTGTTGGATGAACAGAGCGACTTGACCAATCCGGAACATCCGGTTTTGAAGGTTGCGGATGGCAGTGTGGACTTCTCGCACGTTTCGTTCAGCTATTCCAAGCGGATGGATAAGTGTTGCCTGAAAGACATTGACCTGCACATTCCGTCTGGTATGACTGTTGGAATTTTGGGTGGTACAGGCAGCTCGAAGAGTTCACTGGTGCAGCTGATTCCTCGGCTGTATGATACGACCGCCGGAATGGTCAAAGTGGGCGGTGTAGATGTCAAGGATTATGATTTGGATACGCTCCGGAATGCCGTGGCAATGGTGCTGCAAAAGAACGTGCTGTTCTCCGGTACGATTAAAGAGAATTTACGCTGGGGCAATGAACAGGCAACGGATGCAGAATTGCAGGAAGCCTGTCGGCTGGCGAATGCCGATGAATTTATTGCAACATTCCCGAAGGGCTATGATACCTATCTTGAACAGGGCGGTGCAAATGTTTCTGGCGGACAGAAGCAGCGGCTTTGCATTGCCAGAGCCTTGCTGAAAAAGCCGAAGATTTTGATTCTGGATGACTCGACCAGTGCCGTGGATACGAAAACAGATGCCAGCATTCGGGCAGCCCTGAAAACCTACTTGCCGGAAACCACCAAGTTTATCATTGCACAGCGGATTTCCTCCTTGCAGGATTCGGATTTGATTTTGGTGCTGGATGGCGGTGTCATCAACGGTATGGGAACACATGAGGAATTATTGCAAACAAATGCAATTTATCAGGAAATTTACGAAGAACAGACGAAGAAAGGCGGTGTAACAGAATGAGCAAATTCAAAACAGCTTCACCGACTGGAACGGCAGAAAATCCAATGGTTGTATTAAAACGGCTGCTGCGGTATTTGAAACCGTATCGCCTGCGGTTGGCAGTTGTCTTTTTGTGTATCATTTTCAGTGCGTTGGCAAGTACCATCAGTGCCACCTTTTTAAAGACGCTGATTAATGATTACATCGCACCATTGCTGTTGGAATCGCATGCGGATTACAGCGGATTGCTGTCGATGATTCTAAAAATGGCAGTGATTTTTGCTGGCGGTGCAATTTGTACGCTTTTATATATCCGGCTGATGGTGCCAGTTTCACAGGGCGTTCTGAAAAAGATTCGGGATGATATGTTTACCCATATGCAGAAACTGCCTGTTCGCTATTTTGACCAGAATGCAACGGGCGATATTATGAGCCTGTACACCAACGATACCGACACGCTCCGGCAGATGATGGCACAGAGTTTACCGCAGTTCATCTCTTCTACGATTACAATTGTGGCTGTGTTTGTTGCGATGCTGGTAACGAGTATTTGGCTGACGCTGTTTGTTATTGCCTTTTTGATGTTTATGATGGTGATTGTCAAGCATGTTGGCGGAAAGAGCGGAAAATATTTCGTAGCACAGCAGGCATCGTTGGGCGATGTAAACGGCTATGTGGAAGAAATGATTCACGGGCAGAAGGTCGTGAAAGTATTTTGCCACGAACCGCAGGCAGCTGCTGTTTTTGATGAGAAGAACGAGGGCTTGTTTGAGAATGCAACGAAAGCGAACAGTTTCGCTAATATCCTGATGCCGATTACAAACAACCTCGGCAACCTGCAATATGTGTGTATTGCGATTTTGGGCGGAGTACTTGCTTTGCACGGCGTTGGCGGTCTGACATTGGGTGCAATCGCTGCATTCTTGCAGCTGAGCAAAAGCTTTACGCAGCCAATCGGACAGATTTCCCAGCAGGCAAGTGCAATTGTCATGGCACTGGCTGGTGCAGGACGTATTTTCCATATGTTAGATGAACAGCCAGAGCAGGATGAAGGCTATGTGCATCTGGTCAATGCGGAACGGGATGCAGACGGTAACCTTCGCAAAGCCGACCATCGTACGCATCTTTGGGCATGGGAGCATCCGCATCAGGATGGAACTGTGACTTATACGCAGCTGCAAGGCGATGTGCAGATGGAACATGTGGACTTTGGCTATGTGCCGGAAAAGATTGTTCTGCATGATGTCAGCTTGTATGCAAAGCCGGGGCAGAAGATTGCCTTTGTTGGGGCAACGGGTGCCGGAAAAACCACGATTACCAACCTGATTAATCGGTTCTATGATATTGCAGACGGAAAGGTGCGGTACGACAACATCAACATTAATAAAATCTGTAAGGCAGATTTGCGGCGTTCGATGGGAATGGTTTTGCAGGATGTCAACCTGTTCACTGGAACGGTTATGGATAATATTCGATATGGTCGCTTGGATGCAACCGATGAAGAATGCATTGCCGCTGCAAAGCGAGCAAATGCCCATGACTTTATTATGCTGTTGCCGGATGGCTATGAAACCGTTCTGGAAGGGGATGGTTCTGGCTTGTCGCAGGGACAACGGCAGCTGCTTTCGATTGCAAGAGCTGCGGTTGCAGATCCACCGGTTATGATTTTGGATGAAGCAACTTCTTCGATTGATACCCGAACCGAGCGAATTGTACAGGCTGGTATGGATGCCTTGATGAAAGGCAGAACTGTTTTCGTCATTGCCCATCGGCTTTCTACCATTCAGAATGCAGATGTGATTCTGGTTCTGGATCATGGCTGTGTCATTGAGCGAGGTAACCATGCTCAGTTGATGGCACAAAAGGGACGGTATTATCAGCTGCAAACGGGCACATTACCGCCGCTGGAATAAGTAAAACAGAAATTCGTAGCAGAAAGAAAAACAGCTGTCAATGCAAGTTGACAGCTGTTTTTTGTTGGAGGATGTTGTACGAACATAAAAAGTTTTTCGATGCAGCAGTTTTTCAAAATTGTTGAATCAAAAACTTTTCGACTGTCTGTGACGCCTATCCTGTACCCTAAAAAGACAAATAACTACAACTGTAACTTGCATTTTGTAGAAACTTATGATATACTGGTAACAAGTAGCATACAATGCGATTCCAGATGAATTTTTTACGAAAAAGAAGGTGGTTTTTTGCGTGATAGCCTTTGGCAGTTTTTGTTGTTGGATTTGCTGCTGCCCTGCTTCATTGTAACAGAAGTTGTGGAATGTCTCGCGGCTTGGATTTATCCAAAACGGAATTGCAAGGATTTATTTCTAGTGTTTCTGGTCAATGTGCTGACCAATCCGGCAGCAGTGTTCATCAACTTTTTTGTACCATTTCGGATTACACATCCAGTACTTTGGATTTTGTTTTTCGAGGGCTTGATTTGGTTGGTGGAAGCATTGATTTATCGACGTTGTCTGACGCAGAAACGCAATCCATTTTTATTTTCGTTTGTGCTGAACGCAGCTTCCTATGGAATCGGATTGTTTGTGTAATGGGTTTATGATATGAGAGGAGATTGATGAAACATGAAACGAATGGGAAAAGTAATTGGGAGCAGTTTATTTTCACTGCTGTTGTTGCTGGGACTGGTATTGCCGATGCAGACTACCGTTCCTGTTTTGCAGCCAATGACGGTTGCAGCAAATGACTTGACTGGACATTTGCCTGCAACAGGGGAAGTCAAGGGTGATGGCGTTTATGGCTATACGACTAATTATGTTTGTTATGGTGGACCAATAGAAGAACAGCATGCTGTTCAAAATGGATGGCATATCACCTTGAAAAATGCACATTATTCCCATGGAGTACAGTGGTTTGAGTGTTGGGATACAGATGATGGCGACTATTATGGATGGATTGACTGGAAATATATTACCGTTTATTCCAGCACCATCAAAGATGAGCCCTCTTCCGGCAGTTCTCCAGTTACAATTACGAGTATTTCCCCTCGAAAGGGACAAGTTGCCGGAAACGGTGTCTATGGTTATGCTTCTAGTTATGCCTGCTATTCAGACGGGGCACAGGCAACACAGTACAAAGTAGAAAACACCTGGCACATCACCGCAAAGAATACCTGTTCTTCCCATGGCGTAACTTGGTATGAATGTTGGGATACCGATGACGGCGATTATTATGGCTGGATTGATTCCAACTATCTTTCCTTCTATGATACAACACCTGCTCCGGCACAAACACAAGCTCCAAAACAGACCGTAATTGTAGAAAAGACCGTTCTGGTAACAGAGCCGCCAAAAGAAACTGTTGTCGTAGAAAAAACCATTCTGGTAACAGAACCACCAACAGAAACTATGATTGTAGAAAATACAGTGCTGGTGACAGAAACCAAAGAACCGACTACCACAAAAGTCGTAGCAGCTGTGAATCTGGATGACCAGTCTAAAGATGATTCCTCTAAGGAGAATGATTCTTCTTGGTTGGGATTGCTTCTGATTGGTGCAGGAATTCTTGTGTTGGCTGGACTTGCTGGAGCACTGATTGTTTCTTATGCTAAGCGGTCTAAGGAAAAGGCAGCTGGTAGTGTGCAATTTCATAGCCCGTGGGAAGACCAGGATTCCCCGATGAATCCTTATGCGGGAGAAAGTCAGAATCTTATCCCAGGAAATCACTATCCAGGCAGTTCCGTTTGTCCAAATTGTGGAACGATTTGTACAGATCCAAACGCAAAATTCTGTGAACGATGTGGAACACTGTTGCGATAACGCTGAATCGGAAAACCGTTATATGGAATGAAATGCTGCTGGAAAATTAGGTCTTGCATTTTCAAAAAAGATATGTTATAATAACAGAGATCATCAAAGACGGGAGGTTTGGTCATGGGAACATTAGAAATCGTGATCGGTGCGGTTCTGCTGCTCATTAGCTTGGTTACCATCATCATCTGCATGATGCAGGAACAAAAGCCACAGAACGCAACGGCTGCCTTGACAGGCGCAAGCAACGATTCCTTCTATGATAAGAACAGAGGCCGTACAAAGGAAGCAAGACTGCATAAGTTAACCACCATCTTAACGGTGTTGTTCTTTGTCCTCATTCTTTTCATTGACATTGTCATGCCGTTGATTACAAAATAACAACGACACGTCCTGTCATCCGGCATGCCAACCGGATGACAGGTATTTTTTTACCCATCCATGAGAAAGTAGAAATGGAACACCGCAGCGGTACTGCAAAGATACAGTATGCGGATTTGTAATGATTATTTGATAATTGATAAAATAAAGGAGAACCAACATTATGGGAAAAACACCATCTGCACCGCCAAAACGGGATGCAGCAGAAATTTTAGAAGCATATCAGATCAAATGTAAGCTGTTTTTAGCAGATGCCGGCATTCATGGTCTGGAGGAAACCTTGCTGGCTGCAAAATGCCGCACGAAGAAAAACGGTTCTGCCCTGTTTCAGGAGGCTTTGGAATCCCTGCGAAAAGCAGGCTTGATTTATAAACAACGCCGGAAATATTACTGGTGTGCATCGCTGCACTGCAAGACCGGAACGGTTGTCCGGCTGAGCCGTACCTTTGGCTTTGTCCGTCCAGATGACCCGGAAGCAGAAAGCGACTGGTTCATTCCGGGAAAGTTCCTGCTCGGAGCATTGCCGCAAGACCGGGTTTTGATGCGGAGCATTCCCTCTCGGAGCGGAAAGCCAGAGGGCGAAGTACTGGATATTTTAGAGCAGGCATCTGCTCGCCTGACGGGTATCATTGTGTATGAGGATGGAAAGCCGTTCCTGCTGCCGGATACCATGAGCAAAACCCCCATCCGGCTGTTGCCGAATCGGGAGGTATCTTATCAGGAACACGATAAAGTTTTGGCGGAGATTGTTTCCCGTGGCACTCGCCATGCCGAACACAAGGCGAAAGTCATCTATTCTTTCGGGAATGCAGACTGTGCAGCAGTCTGTGCACAGGCACAATTGACACTGGAGAATATTTCCCCGATTTTTTCGGAAGAAGTGGAAAAAGAAGCAGCTGCTCTTGCTAGTCAGCCGATTCCGAAAGAAGCTTATCAGAATCGGTTAGATTTGCGGGATGCCTGCATTTTTACAATTGACAGTGCAGAATCCAAGGATTTGGACGATGCTGTTTCCGTGGAACGGATTCCGAATGGTTATCGGCTCGGCGTGCATATTGCCGATGTTTCCCACTATGTCAAGCCGCATTCGGCACTCGACAAAGAAGCACTGGAACGGGGGACAAGTCTGTACTACGCCGACCAAGTGATTCCGATGTTGCCGAAAGCACTTTCCAACGGTATTTGTTCTCTGAATCCGCAGGAAGACCGACTTGCTTTTTCCGCCATCATGGAACTGGACAATCAAGGGGTACTTCGTTCTTATACGTTCCGGAAGAGTATCATTCGTTCCAAGGTCAAGGGCGTTTATAAAGAAATCAACGCTTTGCTGGATGGCACTGCCGATGCTGCATTGCAGGAAAAATATGCAGAAGTACTGGATATGCTGCCGCTGCTGAACGAACTCTGCGACAAGCGGCTTTGCCTGAGAAAACAGCGGGGTGCTCCGGAAATTGAAACGCCAGAGAGCAAGATTCTCCTGAATGCAGATGGCATTTGTGTCGATGTTCAGCCTCGCACCCGTGGCAAGAGCGAATGCATCATTGAAGAAATGATGCTGCTGGCAAATGAATCTGCTGCCCGTGTGGCAAAGGAACACGCTCTGCCGTTTGTTTATCGGGTACACGATGCACCTTCTTCCGAAAAGATTGAAGCCTTGCAGGATGGCTTGCTGCGAATGGGGGCAGAAGTTCCGGTATTGACGAATGTACAGCCGAGAAACTTAGCTGAAATTCTCGAAAAGGCAGCCGGAACACCTGCCGCTCCGGTCATTCATGGAATGGTGCTGCGGTCGATGGCAAAGGCAGCCTATGAAACCGAACCGATTGGACATTTCGGGCTGGCACTGAGTGATTATGCTCACTTCACTTCTCCGATTCGGCGGTATCCGGATTTGGCAATTCATCGGATTCTGTCAGAATGGTGCAGTACGCATTCTGCGGAAGCGGTTCAGAAGCGGTTCACGAAGTTTGCAGCGAAAGCAGCAGAACAGTCCAGTCAACGGGAACTGTTGACCATTCGGGTTTCAAGAGATTGCGAGGCATGTTATTTTGCGGAATATATGCGGCAGCATCTGGGCGAAACCATGCGTGGATTGATTACTGGCGTGACAGATTTCGGAATCTATGTCATGCTGCCGAATACCGTCGAAGGGATGATTTCCATTCGGGATTTGGGCGAAGAAACTGTATGGACAAATGACCACAATGTCCGGCTGGTACAGGAAAACGGCGACCGGGTTTACCAGTTGGGAGATACGATTTCCGTGCGTTGCACCAAGACGGATATTTCTTCCGGCAACATTGATTTTGTATTAGCAGAAACAGAGTGAGAGAAACAGATTTTCTAAAAATTTCCATTTTTCATCAGAAAATAAAGAAAAAGCATTCCATTTTTGCCTTGTGAAATGGGGAGAGATTGGAATGCTTTCTTTTTTTGAGAATTGGTTGCATTTTCGATTTTTATTATGGTATAATAAAGATATTTGATTTAAGAAAGAAGATTCAGATAAATGGCAAATATATTAGTAACAGGAGGCTCTCGTGGCATCGGAGCTGCGATTGCAAAGAAATTTGCAGAACAAGGGGATACCGTTTATATCACATATTGCAAGTCAAAAGAAGCTGCACAGGCGTTGGAACAGCAGTATGGCATTCACCCGATTTTTGCAGATTTTCGGGAAGAACGTGGGGCGTTCAAATCTGGAAAGGCGATTGCTGAGCAAATCGGTACGATTGATACGCTGGTGAACAATGCAGCGATATCGGTTGTAGATGTGTTCCAGTGTGTTTCAGAGGAGGATTGCACAGCCTTGTATCGGGTCAATTTATTTGGAACTGTTGATATGACTCGTGCAATTCTGCCGACCATGTTACAGCAGCATGCTGGAAACATTATCAATATTACTTCTGTGTGGGGACAGACTGGAGCATCCTGCGAAGTGGATTATTCCGTGACGAAGGGCGGCATCATTGCCTTTACAAAGGCATTGGCAAAAGAAGTTGCTCCGTCTGGGATTCGGGTCAATGCCGTTTCACCGGGTGTCATTGATACCGAGATGAACGCCCATCTATCCGAAGAAGACCGAAAGGAACTTGCCGAAGAAACACCATTGCAGCGGATTGGAAAGCCGGAGGAAATTGCAGATGCTGTGCTTTTCCTGGCATCGGAACGAGCAGCGTTTATTACAGGGCAGGTTTTGCCAGTCAACGGGGGATTTTTCATCTAACAAGCAGTGCTGTTCGCAATAGCCTGAACTTTTAACTTATTTTTTTCAGAGAGATGCTTGCATGCTGTTTCAGAAACCCTTTACAATAAAAGTAAAAAAAGGGGTTTTTGTATATGAATGGAATCACACTTGCACTGACACGATTCTGGGAAAATGGGCAGTTATCCTTGCCGCCGATGTCTACACTGTTGATTGCAGCGGGAATCATTTTCTTTTGTTTTTGGGTGGTTACAAGTCAAAAACGAAAGGAGCAGGAAGAACGGGCAAAGGCTCGGAAAAATGTCTTTCAGAACTTGGATGCAGCCATTGCAGCCGCACCGATTTGTGAACACATTCCCTGTCGGACAAATCCAGCAAAGTTTTATTTTCTGGGGGTACAGACAGGAATTATTTCAGAGCAGGAAGATGCTGGTATTCTCTGTTCCTATCTGACGCATTGGATGCAGACCGGAGCAGTCACTTGGCAGCGGCTTTCCGGCAGGTCATTTTCGCTGCACTTTGAAGAATTGCAGGCAGGGGCAACACCCTGTGAACAAGCCCTGTGGGATGCACTTTGTGCATTGGTTGGGGAGAAACGAACCGCAACCGGAAAACAACTGCTCCAGTGGAGCGGTTTTCTCCGGAACGGCAGAACGGGCAGCCGCTCTCTGTATGAATGGTATTTAGAATTAAACGACTTGGTTTCGGCAGAATTGGAGCAGAACAGTTCGATTCAGATTGAACGGGTGGAAACATCGCAGCGACTGTTTCACAAAAAGCAGATGAAAATTTCGCTCTCTTCGGCGTTGCAGGAAGAAGTCGTGCAGATTGCCGGATGGAAACAGTTTTTAAAACAGAAGCAGCCACTGCAACACGGCAGAGATTGGCCAGTTTCCAGCTGGGAATCCTGCTTGCTGTTCGGGACGATTTTGGGCTTAGGCGATGAGGTTGAATCGCAAATGCAGCAGTGCTGCACAGCAGAACAGCGAGAACAGTTCTCCCGTCTACCGGTAGACCATACATTGTTTTTGATACGAGATTGTTGTTATCAGATGCTTGCGAATTGCAGGCGTGCAAAAGAGTTGGTGGAACAGCGTTCGACCGACTGAAGATAGAGAGGAACAGATAACATGAAAACCATGACGGATTATGCATTAGAGGCACGGGAACGGGCATATGCACCGTATTCCGGTTTTTCTGTAGGGGCAGCCCTACAGGGAACAGACGGCAGAATGTTTCTGGGCTGCAATGTGGAAAATGCATCTTATTCCATGACGATTTGTGCAGAACGAAATGCTGTATTGCAAGCAATTGCCGCTGGGCAGCGGTCGTTTCGTTCGATTGCGATTGTCGGCGGAAAGACAGCAGAAGAAGCACGAGAAACGCCTTGCGTTCCCTGTGGAGCGTGTTTGCAGGTGCTGTCAGAATTTTGTGACGGGGATTTCCCGATTCTGCTGACAGACGGCGTGCATTTGCTGCGGGACTTTTTGCCACAGACATTTACATTATGAGAGAGCAAAAAAATAGCGTGCAGGACTTGAACCTGTACGCTATTTTTTGTTACTTGGTAGATTTAGAAGTGGTTTCAGAAGATTCTGCATTGGAATCGGCATCAGATTCTTGCGGCAGGGTATTATGTCCAAACTGATGAGTCATCTGAGAATGGGACATATCTTCCAGAATGCTGATATAATCCGGTTCTTCCGGTTCTTCCGGCTCTGGGTCAGGTTCTCGCTGAGAAAGCGGAATCTTGCGTTCCTGTTCCGCAGCTTCCAACGCTTCCTTGTCAGCAGCGGACAGCCGCTTTTTCTTGATAATCCGAACCAACAGGAAAATCAAAACCAATCCAGCGGTGCAGCCCAGTGAAATGCTGACAATCTTCACCCACGGGATTTGCAGGGACTTGAAGTTGATGCGAATGCCATTGCTCCGGCTGCTGCTGATATATTTCGCAGCTGCTCCTTCATAGCCGGTCAGCAGAAATCCACTAACAGCAATGTTTTCCGTTTCATCGGAGGTGCTGCCGTCTGCATTGACTTTCTGCTGTTCGGTCACACCAAATGCAAAATCTCCGATTTGCGTGACTCGCTTTGGCAGGGTCACATCCATCAGCTGTTCACAGCAGAAAAATGCATAGCTGCCGATTTGCAGGGCATTGTCGGTTGCCTCTTCATCGCCTGCAAATAAAACACTGGAGAGCGATTCACAGTCGGAAAACGCATGGTCTTGAATGACAGTGACACTTTCCGGAATGGTGATATTGGTCAGACTGGTGCAGTAGTCAAACGCTCCTGAACCAATCCATTCCAGTCCTTCCGGCAGCGTTACCGATTGCAGCGGTGCAGCGAAAAATGCACCATCCGAAATCGTTTTCACACCATCCGGAACAGTGAAGGAAGTTCCTGTTTTGCCAGCCGGATAGAGGAACAATTCTGTGCCATCCTTGCTGTATAAAACGTCGTCCTGTAATTGATAAGTCGGGTGGTTGGCGGAAATGTCAATGGTTTTGAGATTCCGGCAGCCGACAAATGCCAAATAGCCCAAATCTGTCATCGTATCTGGAATGGAGAACGACTCCAATGCGGAACAGTTTTGGAACATATAAGCGGACAGCGTTTCCAGTGTTTCCGGCAAAGTGATGGATTCCAGTGACGAGCATCCCATAAATGTCTGTTCGCCAAATTCTGTAACGCTGTCTGGAATTTCCATGTCAGTCAGGGAGGTGCAGTATGCAAATGCCATTCGTCCGATTTTGGTAATCTGGTCACCGAGTTGAATGTCCGTCAGAGCGGAGCAGCTTAAAAACGCCCCGTCTGGAATTTCTGTAATGCTGTTTGAGAGCGTAACACTTTGCAGCGATGTGCAGGATTGAAATGCACCATCGCCGATTTCTGTAATGCCGTTTGGCATGGTGACAGATTGCAGGGCAGAACAACCAGCAAATGCTTGGTCACCGATGGAAACGACAGTATAGCCGTCAATTTTCGGCATAATACTGATGTTGGTAGCAGTTGTAATGCATCCTGTGACAGACACCTGCATATTTTTCAGAATCGTATAGGTCAGCGTGCCATCATCGAATGTGCTGCCCTCTGTGACAGACTGTGATTTTCCGCTGGGGTCGCTGCTGCTGTCTGCGGCAAAGACCGGAAAACTGGTCATCATCAGCAGACCTGCTGTCATGCATCCCAGAACGGATTGTTTCCATTGTTTCATGCGGCACCGCCCTTTCTCTTCTTTCGTACAACAAGAATCACCACAATTGCAGCAACCACGACAACACCGCCGCCGATGCAGACCGGAACAACCCAGCTATTTGAGCCGGCAGTTTCCGTTGCTGGAATCTTGTACTGAGAAACATATTTTTTAATCTTGCTGTTTTTTCCGTAGGTCACGGAAAAATCCTTTACAACTGACGGGGAAGTATCATCGGATTCTGCATAGAGTCCAAATGCTCCATCGCCCAGTTCTTTGATACCGCTGGGCAAGGTCAGTTCGTGCAGTTCCAAACAGTTATAGAATGCCTGCTTGCCGATTTTGGTAACAGTGTCTGGAATAGTGATATTCTCCAGCCGAACACAAGTATAAAAGGCAAAGTCGCCGATACTGGTCAGCTGTTTTGGCAGTGTGATAGAAGTCAACTCCGTGCAGTAGGTAAAAGTATTGTTTGGAATTTCCGTGATACTTTCCGGAATGGTGATGTTCGTTAAGGACTGGCAGTAGAAAAATACATCTTCGCCCAGTTCTTGGATGTTCTGGATGTCAATGCTCTTGAGGGACTTTGCTCCGGTAAAGCTCCAGTCCTCCAGACGGGTGCAGCCATCCGGAACGGCATAGTCCACCAAATCGCTATCATCCGGATACTTGATTAAAGTTGAACCGTCTTTGCTGAACAGAACGCCGTCTATATCCTGATAGTTCGGGTTACTGTCTGCAACTTGAATTTCTTTCAGGGCAGAGCAGCCGTCAAAGACGAAATCCCCCAAAGTTGTGCAGGTTTCCGGAATGGTGATGTCAGTCAGAGCAGAGCAGCCCTCAAAGGCATACGTTTCAATGGTTGCAATCTGGGAGAGGTCAACGTCTTTGAGTGCAGTACACTGATAAAACGCCTCTGAGCCAATGGTGTTCATGGCTTCCGGAAATGAAACGGTTTCCAATGCAGTGCAGCCATAGAATGTACTGGTTGGCAGGGTGTCCAGTGTGCTTGGAAGCTTAACATCGGTCAGAGCAATGCAGGCTTCCATTGTGCCTTTGCCCATAGAGGTGACAGAATCCGGAATCTCCAACTTTTTCAGAACCGAGCAGCCATAAAAGGCACTGTCCTGAATAGTAGTGATGGTATCCGGCAGTGTCAGCGACTCCAGCAGAAAGCATTGCGAGAATGCCCCCTCTTGAATGCCGCTGATGGTTACACCGTCCACTTCTGCCGGAATATCGACCGATGTGGCAGACTGAAAGCAGTTTGTCACCCAAGCCGTTCCGTCGTCCTGCATGTCCAGTGTAATATCATCTACGACCCAATCGCCCTCGTTGGTAACGGGGTCGGTCGCATCCTCCGCCCAAACTGGAACGGCAAGTCCAGAGAGCAGCAGCATACCGCTGAGGATGCCGCAGGCAGTCTGTTTCCATCGTGTCATCATTCTGCATCCTCCGTTTGTTCATCCTGTTTTTCGGTGGAATCGTCTTCGGATGGTGTTGCATCAGAATCAGAATCGGAATTGGATTCAGAATCAGATTCTGTGGATTCCGGCTCGGTTTTCTTTCCGGAACGCAGTCCCAAAATTACCAAAATTGCCCCAATGACCAGCACCAGACCGCTGATTCCCAGCAGCAAATACTTGCTGTTAAAACCAGACTTTTTGCTTTCGGAATCGGTCGAAGCAGCTGCTTCTGTTGTACCGCTGATTTCTTCTGAGTCGGAGAGATCTTCAGAATCCCGTCCGCCCCGCACCTTGCTGGCATCCTGTACGGTAACAAAGGAGAAACTGTTCTTATAGCCGTATGTATCATCACTATCGGAGGCATACCGCTGTGCAGCAGAACCGGACTGCCCATAGATGACGAAGTTCTTGACAGCCGTTTTCATATCGGCTTCATAGCCAAACGCACTGTATCCGATTTCTTCCACGCTGGATGGAATGGTAATTTCGGTCAAACCTGTTCCAGTAAAGGCAGCCTGTCCAATGGTGGTCAGGTTGTTCGGCAGAACGATTTCTGTCATGCCTGTGCAGCCTGCAAAGGTTGCATTGCCGATATAGGTCAGGCTGGACGGCAGCGTCCATTCTGTGATATTTTCGCAGTAAGCAAAGGCATAGTCGCAGATTTCCACCACGCTATCCGGAATAGCGATGTGGTCAATGTTGTCATAGGCAAAAACCCAGTCGTCAATATAGAGCAGGCTGTCCGGTAGGGTGATTTCTTCGAGGTTGTTGCACTTGCCGAATGCAGCATAATAGAGTTCCTTGCAGCCGTCCGGTACGGTGTAGCTGGTGGCGGTTGCGGCTGGCGGATATGCCATCAGGCAATCATCTTTTGTGCGGAACAGAACGCCGTCCTTTGCATAATAAGTTTCACTGTCGTCTGCAACTGCAAATTCTTTCAGGTTGTCGCAGTCGTAAAAGGCACTTTCTCCGATTTCTGTAATGGATGCCGGAATGGTGATTTTCTCCAAAGTGTCGCAATTATAAAAAGTATCGGCGGAAATACCGGCAATGACGGTACCATCCAATTCTTCTGGAATGGTGATTTCCTTGTCTTTGCCGGTGTAACCCGTGAT